>Ga0180732_1000183_pt1 | contig 61070 bp, 107 predicted proteins | sample KR11_01MetaG_FD_148674 | JGI IMG/M metagenome (GOLD analysis project Ga0180732, IMG submission 148674) | Groundwater microbial communities from the Olkiluoto Island deep subsurface site, Finland - KR11_0.1 MetaG | ecosystem: Environmental > Aquatic > Deep subsurface > Groundwater | place... | reverse complement strand
TTGCAGGGTATGTGTGTCAGGTAAATACTTAAGGATTGTTAACTATGCAGCAAATATTTATATACTACTTAGTAGTAATGGTGTATTAAGTGGTATAAAGCCACTAGGATATGAAAAGACAATGAGTCAAAAAACAAAAATGGAATGTGTGGAATGCGGCCATAAGTTCAGCAGAACTATCGGCGCTCATACTGTTGAGGTTGAGTGCCCCAAATGCCACGGCGTGGATGTGGAGGTAGCGTAAAAATGAATGAAATTGAAAAGGAACAATTAGCGAGAGAACTCTATCGCTTCTTGTCTCACGTTGACTTAATGGATAGTGAACTCGGCACCAGAGAAGGAAAAGAGGCTTTTGTTTGGCAATATATTAATTTAAAATATCCAGATTAAAGGAGGTAAATTAAATGTTCTCTAAAGAAGGATTTGAACAGGCAAAGAAACAGTATTTCGTTGCCAAGATCAAGGTTGATGTGTTGAGGGAAGAACTTGAGAAAGTGAAGGAACCGATCAATCATGCGTATGAGGCTGGAACGATTTCAGGCGAGGAATGGGCAGAAAAGATAACTGACGTGGAATATGCCACAGAGTACCCTGAACAGTTAAACGCGTTGTGGGATGCAAAGAAGAAAGTACTAGCGTTAGCGGGGGAGGGTATGCGCCTGTATGCGCCTGCTGACACATGGAAACAAATTGAGCCCGTGTTCTCGACACATCTTATGAGCATTCGTGAGAAGTTGCTGGATGTGTCTTTAAGGTGGACTGGTGAATAAGATGTATTTTATGGCTGAAACGTTCTACAAGATGCACTATGCCGAGGCTATTTCTGAGGCTTTGACCGAGGCTGTAAAACAGGACATAGTGAAGCGGATTAGCGACTTAACCTTGAAGAACCCTATTTGGTTGGATCAAAAGAAAGATTTCAGCAAGGATTTCCCTGAGCTGAAGCCGTTTATCAATGTCAAGTTAACAGGTCTGTACCTCTGCGGAATTATGGCTGGAATTGTCAATGACCTGCAAAAGGGGAAAACAATTTGTCTAAGCTAATAAAGGCTATTAAAATCTCTGAGGACACTTACACCGAATTGAACAAAATTTGTGGGCAACTACAAGCCGCCAACGGCACTGAACGAAAAACGATCAACGATGCCATACGGTACCTCATAGACAACGTGAAAGCCAAGTGACCGAAGAGCAAAAGACATATCTCAGGAAGGCTATAGAAGAAGGCAAGAAAAGGGAGTGAATATGCTTGAGTGAAAAAAACCGAAAGAAGACCGTCGTCAACATGAACTATCCCCCAAAAGACATGCCTCTAGAGGAGCAGGAGCGGTTCTGGGGAACGTGGACTGAGGAAGACACGAAATATATTGAAGACGCAAAGAAGGCTGCGATCGAGATTTTAAGGAAGGGGAAGAGCCATGCCAGACCAAGCCCCGTGTAAATGCAGTTTCCCATCTGGATCTGCTAAAGCTAAGGCACTTGCAGACTTCACCAAAAGCTATGGCGACAATATACCTGACGACGTTATCCGAGAGGCAACGAAGCCTGAGAAACTTGATAACTGGAAGACCTTCTGCGACTGCAACGACCCCAAAAAAATAATCTCAGCAGCCCACTGGGAAAAGAGCGACTGGTATCTCTGCACGGTGAAAAACGTTGCAACTCACAAGGACTTTAGGGGAAAGGGTCTTGGAAAAGCCATTGTCAGGGACGTGGTGGCAGAGGCCTTCAAAAAAGGCTGCTTAGTCTTGGCTGCGGACATAACTGTTGGAAACATACCGAGCGAAAAGATATTCAAGGATGCAGACTTCAAAGCGGTGAACAACTTCTGCTGGGAGAAAGGGCAGAAGCCTGCTAACATCCTACACTACGTGAAGATGCCTCCGAAAGACGGAAAATGCGTCTAGTTAGCCAGGGGCATGGTTAAGCTTATTTCCCTGAAGGACCTATACCTAGTTGAGGCAAATCCTAGATGTCCAAAATGACAGTATTCGCTCAAAAAAACTGTGACGCATGCAGGGAGATAATCCCCATACTAGAAAGATTAACAAGTGGAAAGGGCATAGCCATGGAGGTCATAGACGTGGACAGGTGCCACACCAAGAAATGTAACGATGTTAAATTTACGCCCACAATTATTTTAAACGGAAGAGAAGTAAAAAATGCCCGCGAATTAAAGAGGATGCTGGGAGCGAAGGCTAAGATGAAGCCTTCGAAGAGGAGAAAGTGAAAATGCCCAAGCCTGAGGAAAGCTACGAGAACGTCGTGTTAACCCAGTTGTACAGCAGGAAAATGTCTAGCCAGAACTTTGCTCGTGTCAGAAAAGACTACAAGGCACAGACTGGGAAAGAATTGTGCGAGGTCATAAAGAATGCTCACGGCGACATGATAAAGAAGATCGCTGGTACGCCTCGGGAGAAGTTGGCTGACAGGCTGAGGGTTGATGCCTTCAAGCTGCTGGATTATAGTATATTCTTAGGATTCTGCAAAAGGAAGCAGGGATGAGGTGACTAATGAAATGCCTAAAGGTAAAGGTAGGAAATTTCTTCCGTATGGTTTGACGAAAACTGAGAAACAGAGTCCGAAGCTTCAAGCCAAGCTTTCAAGGTGCATCCGTGCCGTGGAGAAGACAGCGTGCCCCAAGTCAGCGAAGAAGAACGGCAAATACGATTACAAGCTATGTACTGGTGGAAATCCAGCGGCAATCTGTAGGGCGAGTTTAGCGAAGAAAAGATAACCCTATACCCTAGAAAGATTAAAATAGGGATATCCCCAACCTACTTCTAGCAAATAAAATATCTACCCAGTGATATCCCCATGGCCATAGAAACAACCCCAAAGTTGGATGAAACCATCCCCAAAGAAGTAAAGAACCCCTACCGAGAAGCATCAAAAAAGTACCTCGTCGCCCAGAGAACACTCGCAGGGGACATAGACACGAAGGCTATTTGCAGGGACATCGGCGTCAACCAGCATACAGTGTACAATGTACGTGGTGACCTGAGAAAGCTAGGATTCATAGCAAAGGAGCCAGGTGATACTCCCCCAGCAACTATCCCTGCAAAAACAACTCCCCAGAACCCCCCTCCAGCAGGCAGTTTAGGTAGTACCCCAAGTGATACTCCCCTGAAACCTGATACATCTGGTGATAGTTTTGGGGAGAAAAAACCTATCCCCAGTGAGTCCCCAGACGCTGGGGACATCATGGAGAGGACTGCGCAGAGGGTGATGCAGCTCATGAAGGATATGAATCGGCAGCCCCCATCCGTCGCCGATGATGAAAGGGAGGTGCTTAGGGTGGTTTCTACAAAGGATCCAGCCACAACCGATGAGGGCTACGCCAGGGCACGGGATGACTTTGAGCGAATAGTCATGGTGGAGGCGTCGCCTATCCTGAAGAAGGTGGCATTAAACCCCAAAGTGTATCTGTGGTACGATTATGCAAAGTCTGAGAAAGGCTACAAGGGAGACATCGGCGACTTTGTTATTGATGCTGTTGAGGACTTCTGGAGGTCAAGGGGATACCGGATAATAGTTACTCAGGAGAAGGAGGTATTAGCATAGATGAGCGCAGACCCGGAGAAGGGAAGAAAGAAGGAAACGGGCGGATTCGCCCACATGTACGACCTCGTGGAGAGGCAGGAGATACCCCGCAGGAGAAACCCTGTGGCGGAGGCTCTTGAAAGGGAGGATGAGCAACTGGTGCATGAGGCTGAGAGGCTGCGATTAGAGGCCGTGGTTGAGGAGAGCAGGGGAAAGGTTCAGGCTCTCAAAAACAAGAATACGGATGTGAACGCATCCTGTGGGGGAGGGCAAAGCATGGCTAATCCCATGTCATCCCTCATGATGATGCTAGTGTCCCAGGGCCTCGACCCCATCAAGGCGAACGAGTACATCAAGGCACTGGATAACGAGTCGATGATGAAGCTCTCAGTGCTGGGAGGCCAGAACTCGAACAGCCTCCTACCTCTCATCATGCTGGGGAGCAAGCAGGGCACATCGATCGACGATATTGTCAAGGTCGTGGGAGCTATCATATCCATGTCCAAGACGGGTCAGAATAATGGAGGAGACAACGCCATGCTGATGAAGCTTATGACCGAGGTCATCCCGAACATGCAGAGCCAGGTGATGGCGGCAAACACCGCCTCCTACCAGGCCCAGATACTTCAGCTGCGCCAGGAGATGATTGAGATGAAGCCTAAGAACCCAGTGGACTATGTTAAGGATGTTGCCGATGCGGCTGCGGCTCTTGGGATGAGGCAGGGGGGTGCGATAGATATTGAGACTCAGAAGCTTATGCTTGAGGATAAGAGGGCGGAGCGTGAGCTAACCTCTAAGCGTGAGGGCGACAGGGAGAACCTTGAAACGCTAAAAAGCATGATAGACGGTAGGGCGGGAGACCTCATAGCGATGGCTGGAGGCGCTATCAAGGAAAAGTTCATGGGCGGAGGCGAGAAAGCCAATAACCCAGGGGCAGCTCCTCCAAGGGCTGAGCAGCCTCATGTACTCACGGTAAGGTGTGGCAATTGTGGAGAAGTGTTCAGGGCGAGTGCTAATGCGAAGGCTGCCATGTGCCCGAAGTGCAGGACTAACCTGACGATAACCACTGAGCCGCCAGCGCAGGAGGAGGCTGAGGGCCCTCAGCAAGTAGGGCAGGACCCGTCCAGGGTTGCGTCGTTTGCCGGTGAAGGAGATCTTAAGCCTGTATGGTCAGGGCCGCCCCCAAAAGACTAGCCTCCTCCCAGCCGTAAAGATCCTGTCGGATGAGTGGGCTGTCCTGAAATTCTTGGGGAAGTGGAAGCCTGAGGACTTAAGGTATGCCATAGAGAACGATGTTAGGTTGGCACCCCTCCTGGAGGAGCATTCAGGCGACTTCATCGTCAGGATCATCAAGTCGGCTGCTGGGCATAGCAGTGGGCTTAGCCAGTTCCTCAGCCCGGAGAACGTGCTACAATGGCTAGGCGAAAGACGGCCTGACCTCTATGCCGAGGCCGTTCAGACGGATGCCGGGGTCAGGTGGATAGTCTCCAACTTCTCGGAGATCAGAGGATTCCTTAACATATAGGGGTGACGAATTGTCGAATCAGGGAAGATACAAGAGGCATTGCCAGATATGCGGAAAATATTTTAAACGCATAGATCTGAGAAACGACTTATGTGTAGATTGCCATCAAAAACAAAAGGAAGAACAAAAGGAGTTTAATAGGAGGCGCATGATATTTCTGTATAGCAAGAATTGGCGCAAAGAATTAACTCCAGACGTTTTGAAGCTTCTTGAAATGCCCGACTAGGCAATTCCTAAATATATAGAGCGCATAATTAGTTGTAGGGTAATATCATGGTAGGGACAGCATCCTCTTTCATTCAATATAACACGGTTTCAGTTCACAAAATAGATAATGCTAATCCTATGATTTGTAGCTTATGCCATAAGCCCTCAAAAAGATTGGCATCTCATCACATTATCCCAAGATTCCTCTCTATCTCGTCAGATGAAGAACTAATGGAAGTCTGCGTTTCATGCCATAGACGTCTTGACGAAATGTGGCGTACCTTCATATTGTGGGGTAGCTTCAAGCCAGTTAATTGGACAAATCCTATGAAAGATATTATACGGAGAAAGAACTACGTAAAGATTAACCGTGAAAGAATACGCGGTTATGTACGCACTCAAGCTGATAAGAGAAGAGCAAAACGAAGAGAATTAGGAATACAGCCAAGAGCTCTAAACATAAAACGTCGTTATGATGATCTCAGCATTTTTAAAAAACAGTTATCCTACCTTTATTGGGATAAAAACTTAAGTTGGCGAGATGTGGCAAAAGAAATGAAACTAAGCGCTTCATGCGTCATGAAATGGGTTAAACTCCTAGGTATAACAAGTCGTCCAATACCGATTGCAGTGCATTTAGCTTGCCAAAGGAGGGGAAAACTATGGTAGGAACTGCTGAAAGCTTCTTGAAATATAATACTGTTGGGACTATGAAAAATTTATTAGCATTAGAAGATCATTTGCGAAACCTTAGTCCCCGATATGAGAGTGAGGACGCTAGCTGTCTCATGAAGCATTCTCTGCAGTTAGAGGAACAGGCGGACGAAGGAATTTCACATGCCTCCGAATTGGAAGATGGTGAAAAAGTTTCTGTGTTCCACGACCTGCAGGAGGGTGCTAGGCATCTTAGGGAGCAGTTCAAGTCCAGAGTTAGCCCCAGTAGCCTCATCGTCGAGGTGCGCAGGCTTAGGAAGCGGGCTGAGGTGCTTGACCCTTCTTTCAACCTGGAAAAGTGCAAAAGCTGCGGAAATGCTGAGGATTTTCTGGGAGAACTTAGGGAGATGGAGGGCAGAAATGGTAAAGGCTTATATCCACGTGGCGTGGAGAATAGTAGCAGTGAACACAATATGGTAAAAGAATCAACTAAAGATGTAGCACTAGTTATAGGTGGAGTTAACCTAGGATTTGGAATCGGATACGCAGCCAAGACATACCTTGATCCACTTTACCCAGGAGCCGTCATGGGGTATAACCCAAGCCTTCTCATCGACATCGGTGGAACCGCTCTTGGAGTCGTGGGCGCTTTAAAGCTTAAGAAAGAAATGTACAAGAAGCTTGCAGGATACGTCGCCGCAGGTCTTAGCACTCACCTCTGGGAGGATATTGCCAATCTAATGCCAGTTGCACCTGCTGCACGATTGTCAGCACCATCAGCCGCATATGCTAATGCGACAGGATATCCCACGGTCGGGATTGGAGCCGTAGGAACAAACATACCCGGAATACCTGGAACACCCTACCCGGTACAAAGACTCGCAGGATACCCGTTCGCAGCCCCAGTTTCGATAGGCCCTACGATGTCGCCTCCACACTACACGCTTAACGGCAACTCAGGCCTAAAGAACGTCGTACTAGGACCCAAATATACTCTCGACACTTAGGTGACCTTCCATGAAGTGTACACGGAAATGGTATAGCCAGTATCATCACAGTGTACACGATGACAACGAGTGGACGTTTGAAAGCTTCTGGGAGCGATTCTACTATTCGATGATGCAGAAGCACTGGTGATAACATGACGGCTTGTTATGCATGCAAGAAAGAGATAGCATCCTCCGATATTCATTATAAGGCTGGGAAACCATTCTGCTCTCATTGCTGGGGGCACGCGGTCGAGTATGCGGCTGAGCTTGGGTTTGAGCTGAAAGAGAAGAAGTAGACTATTATTATGAAGTGTACAAGGAAGTTTTATAGCCAGTACTGGCACCTCATTATGGGTGAGAACCAGTGGACTCTTGAAAGCTTCATTGAACGCTACATACACTGGACAGACCAGATACATTACGAGGAAGATTGATCTTTTTGAAGAGCACACGAAAATGGATGAGCCACATTATACACTCCTTTCAAGGTGATAACCTTTGGACTTGGGGGAGCTTCTATGAGCGTTTCGAATATTTTGCAAGCCAGCTCCAAAGATAGGTGTTTATTATGAAGAACGGCAGGAAGTTCATGAGCTACATAAGGCATATCACTGCTGGAGAGGGCATGTGGACTTTTCAAAGCTTCAGCATAAGGTACATATATAGGCTAAGCCAGATACATGCATGAGAGGTTTTTATAATAAACGGATCGCTTAATTTCATGTCGATAATTGAGCATGTTTTCGCTCAGGGCGAGGACCTGTGGATAAAGGAGAGCCTCCTAGAGCGTTATAATCACCTGAAAAGCCAGACGTGCAAAGAACCAGATTAGTTACCTGTTTTTAATTTCTAAATGTCCTAGTTTAGAAGCATAATCTATCAGACGTATTAAGATGCAATAACAGATAGAGCAGACCCCAAAGGGTATCTCTTCTCCTTTGAACATGTCGTCGATCTCGTCTCTGAGTCCTTTTGGCATACCCATAAGCTCATCTAAAACTTCTTCCCTAGTTTTGCCGCAAAACCTGCATTCATCCATATTGGCTTGCCTCTTATCCTTCTTTTTCCCCTTTTATGCGATATACGCAACAGCCTCATGCACTGCCGTGCCCTGCACTACCTTGTCATAGCATTCCTTGCAGATCCATCCCCACTTAGTTATAAAACAATTCGCAACATTGCCGCATTTGCAGTGCTTCTCCTGCGAAGGCTGAGCCGTGTACGTTATCTGCCTCAACCCTTCGTCTCCCCTTTTGGGTAGTCCAGCCAGTGGGGCTTCATAAGCCGCGTCTCCTCAGCAGCCTCCGTGGACGACATGACGTAGACCCTCTTCTCATCCTCCATCCACACCACCATGTCGCCTTCCTTGTTTACACCTAGCTTCTGCCTCACCTCGGCGGGTATTACCGTTTTTCCTTCCTGAAAGACCTTGGATGTACCTAATATGCGTACCAAAAGTTATCACACAGTACGATATGTATTCTTAAGGCAGCATATAAATATTTATCCCTAGGTAAAAAAACAAATAAAGAAGGAACAAAAAAACGACAATTTTAATGCATTACAAGTATCCAGAATGGCAAGCGAGAATGTTGAGACAGGCCGCAGAAGATACACTCACAAAGACCCGAATATTCAATAACAGCGCAGACACATGGCGTCTAGGAAGACCCGAAGATTTAGGGCTCGCAGAGGGAACATACAGCTTCTCAGTCGCACCAGGAGTCATCGTCATGATAGGCCCAGTAACTATACCCGCGGGCCAAGGATGGACTTTCTATGGAGTATGGTGGGCAACAGACCTAGGACACAGCTCATACTACAGGATCCTCGTCAACGGAGTGAAGCGTTGCGAGATGCCTGGAAGATTCCTATTCAGCGCAGACGGGTACAACCAGAAATGGATGCACCTTGAGCAACTAGTCTTCGTCCAGGAGAACGATAGGGTACAAGTCGTGGTAAACAACGCCACCGGGAGCACAGTCGTCATCGACATGGAGCCAGAGTTTGTGGTTGCCGGAAAGCACACCCAGTTGCTCGTTGCAGCATAGTCACGGACTTTTAATGAACGTCCGTTCCCCCCCCCTCTTTTTATTAGAAAGTTTTTAATCTATCTCCTCTTTAAATATCTAAATGATAGAATAGATAGCATGAGGGAGAAAAACAAGATATGGGTATTTTTGGGCGATTGTCGAGGAAGAAGGGAAGCTTCGACACGAAGATAGAGACAACCTTCCAGTTCGAGGTCATCCGTGACGGCAAGGTCATTCACAGGGCAAAGCCGGTACACAACGTAACGACTGAGGCTGGGCGGAACGTGGCTAGGCAGATACTCCACCAGGCAGGCCATGGGGCTATTGCCGGGTTTGATTACATAACTGTTGGTTCCACGAATTATACTCCACTAGCTGCCGATGTAGCTTTAACTGGAGAAGTCAATGCGGCTGGGCTTGAGCGAGCGGCTGGAACATACTCGTCAGAGGCAGGCGTTGGCACTTGGAAGCTTGTGAAGCTTTTCACCTACACGGGTGCTGGCGTTACTATATACACGGGAGCGGTCTTCAATGCTGCCACAGGGGTGACGATGGCTTATGCGGCTTTGTTCGGGTCAAGCGCCGTTTTGGCAACGAATGATCAGTTGCAGGTCACTGTGACGGGAACGATCTCTGCGGCATAGCCTTAAAAGGGGAGTTAGAGCATGCCAGGATTTGCGACTTACGACCAGATAATCAATGCTTTAACCACGGGGAAGGGTCAACTACAATTCTTCCAGAAAGCATCGATCACATCGGTTGCCGCATTCTGGTACCGTCTCTGGAACGCCGCGGGCATGCCTGGAGTCGGGGTTGACCCGACACCTGCACTGCAGGGGCAGATACCTGCGAGAAACATAGCTGGAGCATTAGCGCAGAATAATCCAACAGTGCCCGCCACACTGCACGTGCTCAGCTTCGGCGCAGGAGGCGGCACATTAGGCTCGCTCATGATCTATGACAGGCTCTGGCATGTTGGGGGGATCAGCCTCACCATCAACACCCTGCAATCATTCACGGGGGTAGTTGCGCCATCTCGCCACGTAGACGGAATAAACAACCTGCTAGTCCTGGAGATAACCACGGCCTCAACGGCGACGGCATCCACGTTTACGGTCAATTATACTGATGAGCACGATGCGGCTAAAACGGCGACGTGGGCCCTGATAGCTGCTGAGCCTGTTAACAGGTGTTACTTCCTGAGCTTGGCGGCTGGCAGCCATGGCATTAAAAGCGTGCAGAGTTGCCAGCTGGGCACAGCCAAGACCGCTGGGGTCGCGAACCTCGTACTGCTTAACGCCGCAGAGATCGTTGTTGTTCCATGGGTGGCGAACCAGTGGACTGAGAGGGACCTGGTTCTGCAGATGGCGAATCTGCCCAGAGTACTTGATGATGCCTGCCTTGCGTTGATGGTCTTGGCGTCAACAACCTCTACTGGAGCCATAATGGGTAGGCTTCAGCTGGCTGAGAACTAGATGGTCCTAAGGGATGGCTATGCTGATGCCAGCAGGATTTTAGGCGGCTTTGATCCCTCCTGCAATTTTCGCAGCGAACGCTACCGGAACACGGGAAGCCTTGCTCCGCCGGGGAATCTGCCGATCTCCATCAAGATGCTTGGATTCGAAAGGGGCTTTGATGCCACGGTCGGGCTTTCAAGCAGTTTGGAAAGGAAAGGTCAACCCTTCGGCAGGATTTTCAGCCCATCTGCAGGCCTTTCCTCTTCCTGGCTGAGAAGCGGCTTGCCCTTTGCAAGAGCCGTTTCTGCTCAAAATACTGGGCTGAGCAGCACGTTCACGAAGACTCTGGTCTTGATCAGGTCATTTATTGGTAACGTTAGCCTGTCATCAACTTTCAGCAGGTTCTTTAATGGAGTCCGCTCATTTATCGGCAATGCGGATCTGTCATCGCTCTTCACGCGCATGTCTGTTTCACTGCGCTCTTTAGTTGGGAACCTTGAGTTATCATCTGCTCTTGCAAGAAGTTTCAATGGCGCAAGGAGCTTTATAGGAAATGCAGCTGCATCCTCTTCATTCGCTAGACTGTTTGTTGCAGTTAAATCGTTTGTCGGAGATGCAGGCTTAGCGTCCTCTTTTGTGCAGGAGATCATGGTCACCGCTTTTCAACGGTCATTCGACGCTGCGATCAGCCTGTCCTCAGCATTTTCACGCAGAGTTACATTTATCAGATTGCTAATTGGAAATGCTGGTTTAGGCAGTTCCTTTTCAAGGCTCTTCAATGGGGTGAGGATATTTACTGGAAGCCTGAGCCTGTCTTCAGCGTTTTCAAGGCTGTTCTCACCCATCAGAAGCTTTGCATCCAGCATCAGCTTGGCTTCGTCCTTCAGTAGGCTCTTCAGCGGGGTCAGAAACTTTGTTAGCAACTCTAGTTTAGCTTCTAGCTTTGCAGGAACACTCATGTTCGCCAGAGCGTTTATTGGCGACCTTGGCCTGTCATCATCGCTCTCCAGGGCTTTTAACGGAGCAAGAGATTTCACGGGCAATATCAACGTATCATCAGTCTTCATCCGCTCCTTCAATGGAGTCCGAGAACTCATAGGGAACAGTTCGCTGTCATCATCCATCTCAAGGCAGCTAAGGAGAATCAGAGGCTTCACCGAGAATCTCAGCCTATCATCGTCTTTCCCCCTCCTTGTGGTCTATGTTTCCGAGCTTCCGAAGCTAATCCCAAAGAGCATATCCGAGTACCTGGATAATCCATCCGTAATAAAGAGCATAGTGGAGTACTTGGAGGGGCTGAAAACGCTGTCCAGAAGCATAGCCGAGTACCTTGAGAAACTGACCAACGGCTAGGGAACCACGGGGATCTGCTGATACAAGACCCCATCACACAAAATCTGGAAGACGTGGTCAACTATATCGTTGTTGTAGGCTACCCAGCGGATCTCGCTCTCAGCGACTATGGGCGGGTCATAGTGCTTCGGAGCATCTATCTGCCCTATTACCCTCTGCACCTTTTCGACCAGCGTCGGCGCGAACCAGAGCAGGTACGTGTTCGGGTACCAGCTGTTCGCGACCTGGTCTATGAAGCCAGTGAAGCCCCACGGAATAGGGTAGACATAGACTACGGCTGAAGCCCCAGCGGGCACTGTGGCGTACTGGTACTTCCTGTTGCTGTCAAACGATACGCCATATAATTTTTTCCTCAATTTCAGCCCTTCCTTGAGAAGTATGCCAGGCCGAGGACGACCAAGCCGACAACAGCAACCACCGCCACCAACCCTATGATGATAGCTGTGTGATCGGTATGGCTGGGAAGCTCAGGGATGTAAGGAGGATTAATGACCCATCCTACGGCATGCCTGCCCTCATGGCATAGCGGAACGACTTCACGCCCTCCTCCAGCCTCGCAGAACAGTGATGGGGAAGCCTCCTCATGGATCGCGAAGTACTGTTTCGGAGTCATCCTCATGCCCAAGCATTTTTCCCTCAGGTAACCATATGTTGCGAAGGTAGATTTTTAGCTTTCCCTTTTCCTGCACAATAATATAGGGTGAAAGGCTTAAGTTTCAAGAAGCCGCTTAACCGTTCCCGCGACCGTCTTGGTGTCGAACCGTTTCACGCTCTCCAAGGATATATCATGCCATTTGTCCCAGTAGCTCTCATCCGAGACAAGCCTGCCTATCTGCTGCTTCAACTCATCTACCGTGCTGAAGCCGAAGCCATACTTTCCCTCACAGGCGATATCCGTCCAGCACCCACCCACTTTAGGGACAATGGGGACACAACCCGAACTCATTGCCTCTGTAATTGTTATTCCGAAATGTTCTCCAGAAGATTGTGCGCCACTCTTCAGTATACCCCACCCCTTCGAATGGACGTAGACCTTGCTCTGGCTAAGTATCTGCATGACAGTCTTCATCGGCGCATCCTTCCACAGATGCACCCATGAAGGAAGTTTGAACCCATAGTCACTGCCAATAATAGCAACCTTGAAGCCTTTAAGCTCATTCAAAACTAGGAATTTTTCTTCATCTAATCTGGATAGCATGACGACATCGTAGGGGCGTTCATTGAAGCCTTTAGAGCCGTCATACATGTCCGTCCAAAGTGGCGGATATACTACTTGGGGGTCAAGCGGTGGGAAGTCGCTTCTCCACTTTGGGCCCCACAGCCGCTTTATTTCGGATGCTGTATAGTTAGAATTACACCAAATCTTCGCGGGAGCTTCAGGCATCAGGATAGGAGCCTCAGGAACGTTGGGGCCACGGTACGTTGAGCGGGGCGGCCAGTGAACATAGAAAATATAGTTTCCAGGAACGTACTTGGAAAGCGGCAAATAATGTTCAGAGTCACTTAGCACGTAGTCCATTTTTGGTATGAGGTCGACCAGTGCCGATGGCATGTACTGGTAAGGGTATGTGAGAGGTATCTCAGCCTCCACTATCATCTTATGTCTGGGCTGTATGTGCTTGAGGGGGTGGAAGCTTCGAAGCTGGGATAGCTTGTACTGCTGGCCGATAAGCCTCTCGGTGACGATGCCTCCCCTCATGCCCTTCGCCTGAGCAGCGGCGGAGAACACTTCGATCCGCTGCTTCTGAGTCCTAGCTTCCATCCAGAGTGTTGCCCACTTCGGGTCAGCCTCGATGGCGGCGATGGCTTGGGGGTTCATCCACGTGGTCTGCTTCTTCGTCCTGCCGACGATGAGTATTTCGTGGCCGAGGTCAGCGAAGAGATCCATGATTTCAAAGAATAGACGCGTGGGTCCCATCAACGAGAGTAGGGAATGGTGTATTCCCAATATTTTTAGCTTCTTCATTTTTCGGGTTCTCCCCTGAATATGGGTTTCTTGCACTTGGGGCATGAGATTATGGTGAGCTCCCTGAGGTTGATGTCACGCACTATTGCTTCCCCGCATGCTCCACATTTGAGGTGGATGTGTCCTTTCCCGTTGGGGCTGCTCCATGCAAGCCTGCCAGTGGGGAACTTGGGTTCTGGGTCTGCGCTCATATCCATTTCACCCTCAGAAGCCTGCCTATTATAGCTATCACGCACCAAGTCGCCGCAGCGATCATGACGGCTTTCTCCTCGATCGTGAACGCAATCCCCACAATTAATATCGCAAAGTATACGAGCAGTGATGTTACTTCTAGTACTAGGACTATGTTTTCCTTCCTGATCATTCTTTATCCTTCCTCCCATACCCCGTTCCCTCCATCTCCTTTAGCAACAATATAATATCCATGTTCTTCGTGAAGTAGTCAGCCACGGGCTCAAACTTCCTTATGACGTTGTACTCTATGAGCTCTCCTTCAAGGCTTTCGCAGATATCCTTTGCCTCTTTCAGGAGCGTGTAGAGCCTCTCCATCTTAGGGCTAGCAGTCATCCTTCCACCTCTTCCTTTAAAACATCTAGGCCATATTTTGCTGCGAACATGTTCCACGCACTCCAACAATGCGAACAGTATGCTTCATGCTCTTGGCTGTTCTCCACAGGGACGAGGTGAACATCCTCCCCGTCAGGGTTTAATGTCCGCTTGCACATCCTGCAGGCATAGACAGTTTCGCCCATATTCCTAGGACTCCTTAGATCTGTGTCTATCATAGAGCCATAGCATTAAAGGAATAGCTCCAATAAATAAAACTATGATAGCGAATATTTCATCATTCATTCTTTAGCATCTTCTGCTGAACATATTTCCAATCTTCCTCATCAACCAAGACTTTGCCGTCAAGCTTAGATTTAATGAAATCGATACCTTCACCATGAATGTTCCCAAAGACTAGCCTGATGATCTCTTTAGCAATGTCTGAGCCACTCTGAGTTTTCATGTTATAGGTTCCTCTCCTGGACTTTCTCAAAAACCGTATCGTTTATACCCAATGACTTAGCCAACTCTATGAGAGCCTGAGTGTCCTTGGGCAAGCATTTTCCTGCGTAACTTTTACCATGACGAACAGCACCATATGTCGTTATCCTCGGGTCCCTGCTGCATATCCTCCCCACCTCGTGGCTGTTCACCCCCAGCTTCCCGCAGACCTTGTGAATATCATTCCAGTAGCCGATAACCGTTGAGAGATAGCCGTTCAGCGCCAGTTTCACCATCTCGCTTGTGTCAGAGTCTGTGTAGATTATCTTGTTCGGCTCGACCCACCAGTACAGGTCATCCACGACAGCCCCAAGCCCTATATCGCCTCTTCCATACTTACTAGGAGAACCTAGCACAACCATATTCGGCTCAAGGAAATCCCTCTCAGCCGTCGCCTCGACAAGGAACTCGGGATTATGGTAAATAGGACATGCTTTATCCCATAGATTCCATAGTTTCTTGGTCGTTCCAACTGGAACCGTGGACTTTATGATGACCTTAGCAAGCAATAACCGGTCTCGTATAGATCGGACAACGTCTTCCACATACCTCTCAGGGACACAGATCATGTAATAATCCATTTCTTCTGGGATCTTTGATGAAACCTCGTAGCCTTCGTTCTTCAGCTTCTCCAGCACAGCCTTGTCCACGTCATAGAAAACCACGTCTAAGCCCATTCTGTCGAATCCCTTGCCCACAGCCTGACCGACAGCCCCCGCACCAATTATTGATATACTTGCCATTACCTTTACCTCCGTATTGCTCCACAATTCTTACATAATGTTTCCTTATCATCATATATCTTACCACAATACTTGCAGAATTTTGCGTTTAAGTCAACGGTCATTCCATCAATAACTACATGTGATTCGGGTGAACCGTCTCCTACAAGTTTGAATGGTTTACCATCAGTATATGTATGGCGAATATAGACATTAAATCCTTCCTTTTGTAGATGTGCAATTAATCTGTCACGAATGGTGTTAAACATTCCATCTCTAGCCACAATATACACTTCCGACGAAAATGGTATAGTTATCAAGTCACCTACATTAGTAATCTCATCATGCTTGAACCATCTACCTTTACGTTCACCGACATAAAGATAAAAATCTCCCTTAGTCTCTCCATATCCTCCAGAAACATGTGCACAAGGCAATTCTTCAACGTAATCTGCAAACTTACGTATCCACGCATCCGTATTCTCAAACTTCATTTCTGTTTGTGTCATTTCTTCTTCACCATCTCGACTGTTTCATTCTCCAAGTGGAACTCCACTATGTCGCCATCCTTGAGTTCAAGAACCGTAATAATCACTTTAGGCAGATAGATTGTATGCGGTTTCGCATAAAATTTTCCTTCTCCTATTTTCAATGATACAGAACTCCATAAATATATGAGAAATAATATATAATCATTAATAACCTTTGTGTATGGTGAGATGGACAATATGGAAAAGACTCTCAGTGATTCTGAAAAAAGGGCTTTAAACTGGTTATCTATACAAACAGATTCTTTAAATCTGGTAGGAAAGCTACCTGATTTTTATGACTGTGAATCAAAGACATTCTATGAAATTAAAATGTGTCGCAACTCTCCAATCAGAGGTGATTATATCATCTTCCCAGAGAAGCAATACGTGGAATTTAAGAAAATTAATCCTGTAATGATTATAATGGAGAAAAATAGGACAGATCCTAAGACTGTTTGCCTTCTTTCAGAACTAGGAAAATCGTATGTAATATATTCTGACGAAGGAAAAAAGTTGCCCGAATGAGTGCCATATATACTTTACCTAACACGCTCCAGCTCCCTGTAATGCCTGTCAGCCCTACTCCAAGCCGAAAAATCCCCCACATCAAACCATGGGCTGTCAACCCTGAAAGCAAATATTCGCCTACCATCAGCCAGCATCCGAGGAAGCACATTAAGAGACATGTCCTCGCCCGCCCTGAAATAGCTGACAGCCTCAGCATCGAACACGGCTGAAGCATTCCACGACGGCTTACCCAGAAAAGGCTTCTCCACGAAGGCCGTTACCCTGCCATCACCATCAGCCTCGATAACTCCCACGGGCAAACGGTACATCGTCGTAGCCGCCAAGGTCACAAACGCATTGTTGGACTCATGGAACTTAATAAGAGCATTATAGTCCACCTCGGTAAGGTCATCACCATACTGCAAGCCAAACGCAGCCGAGCCAATCATGCCTTTAGCGTTGAGCAGTTCACTTATCGTGCCCTTAGGCTCCTCACTCACACTAAACCTTACATTGGACAGGTCACGGAACTCATGCCTGAACTCCGATTCAGACGGCCTGTTCACGCAGAGAACAATATCGGAGTGCCCCTGCTCCATGAGGCGCTCAACAATACGCCGTGCACAGGGTTTTCCCGCAACATTGATTAAACACTTTGGAACTACCGCACTAAAGGGAAACAACCGAGTTCCTAAACCACCGACAAGGACCAGCCATTTCACAGCTCTTTCAGCCTCCACACGTCAGGGACATGCCTCTTAACCTCCCAGTCATCCCACGTCCAGTAGTCAAACTCCTGAGGCCCCTGCTCCTTCGCCCATGTCGCCATCATCCTAAGCCCCTCCTCCAGCGAGGTGGTCGTCTCATAGCCCAGAAGCCTCCTAGCCTTCTCCGAGCTGCAGTACGCTTCCCTGACCTCCGCAGGCCTTGGAGGACCATGGATCGGGCGAATATCTGTTTCCATTGCTTCGATCACCTTTTCGCATGCATAGTTAAGCGTGGTAACGGCTTCGCTTCCAATATTGATTATCTCCCCGTAGGCTTTGGGGGTGAATGCTGCCTCGGCTATGTACTCGGTGCAGTCATCGATGTGGGTGAATGCGCGTTTTTGAAGTCCATCTCCGTAGATTATCGGGGGCTTGCCCTGCATTATCCTGTTCATCCAGATTCCGAGCACGTTCCTGTACGGGTTAGATATATCCTGACGAGGCCCATAACAGTTTCCAGACCACATTAATTTTCCTTTCCTTCTAACCATCAATATGTGGTTTGGCACTGTGACATCATATGCTATTCCATCATAGAAGTCTTTGTGAGTATTGTATCCTATCCAAGGAGTTCCTGTCTGATGTCCAATCGAGAGTCTGTAGCATCCTTGTGTATCTAGTGATAATGTACAGTACATGCCTAGTTTAAGCATCATTTCTTGAACATCGTCAGCTAACCTTTTGGAAACCGTTGAGTATCGTTTCCATACACCCTTATCCGTGATATCCCCATCACCCATCATTAACGCATGGAGAAAGATTTTCAAGAGGGGAGGAGAGAGATTCTTTATGCTTCTAGGTATAAACTTCTGGTGAGCCTTACCAAATGGCTTCAATATGGTATAGAGTTGTTTGGAGAAGATTCGAACATCTTGAGGCTTGTTGAAGTAAGGATTAAATCCCATAGACTTAATTAGCTGTGTTATGCCTGTTCGGTTCTCCTCGTTCTTCTGTGTGATCGAAACAATGTAGTTACTATCTGTCTTGAATGTTGAACCCTCAGAGAGATACCAACCCATAAATTCAAGCCACAGTTGCATCGGAACTCGCTCTACGTTGGGAGGTTGAAACGTCCCTGGAATATCACTACCTTCTACGGTTAGCAAATCAGTGCACATGTGGTTCTCTCCGATCCATCTTCCCTCTCTGCTAAACTCTGAATAATAATGGGCGATATCCTCTCCAAGGAACTTCTTAGCTTCAATCAACTCGAATGGCCATCGGCTATGTCTTCTCAAATATAGGTTATGATCTGGTGTTACTTTGAGATCGATTTGAGTACTTAGAAAGTGGTACATCTCGCCATTGTATCTTAGTGTTTGGATTTCTGTAGGTTGATGGTATTCCATAATATTCGTCTTTGGGTTGAGAGTAAGTATCCAATCCTCTTTCGTGATATTGGGGAATTGCTTGAAGCCATCTACTGTCAAGACTTCTGTTTCAGCATCATAACAGTTGTGGGGGCGGATTACGACCCAGTTGAAGCCAAACTCCTTCCCATAAACATATAGGAGACGCTCCGTCGCAGCCTTGGTTATGCCATACGGATCCTCAGGATTAGTAGGCTCAGTCTCGCTAAATGGAAGATTAGGATTATTCCCATAAACCGCCATGGAAGTTGTAGCAACCACCGTCTTGACACCCATATTGACGGCTGGAACCAGAAGGTTGAGGAAGCCCACATAGTTCACCATCGTCGTATAAATGGGATTGAACAGGCTCTGTATCTCAGCAGCATGAGCATGCAGAACATACAGTATCTCGGGCTTCTCCGCCTCCACTATTTCCCTGGTCTTCTCACCATCCCGCAGGTCTGCCACGTAGAGCCGTGCCCCCTTCACGATGGCGTCTTCAAGGTTTGACGCCTTCCCCCTTGAAAGGTTATCGATGACAGAGACATCATGCCCCCTGTCTACCAGGTAGTCTACAAGCCATGATCCCAACTGGCCTGCGCCCCCGGAACAAAGTATTTTTGCCATTTATTTATCTCCTATTTCTTATATTTATGCTCAAATGCTTCCCGTGCCTCTAAGATCTCAAGGCTCGTCAGCCCTCTCGTCGAGACGCAGCACGTGTACCCCTGCTTCGGATCCTTCTTGTAGGGAGTATAAATATTATCCCTATTAAAGCTAATATCATAGACTCCCGGATTCTTGTATATCTTGGAGCCAGGAAGGGGCACCAGGATGGAGAAGTCGTAGTCGTCGCATGGGCAATCGTCTATGAACTTCTCCGTCTCCCTGATGGTTTCCTCGGATTCTCCTGGAAGCCCCAGGATGAATGCTCCCTTCACCCTCACCCCATGGCTGTGGAAGAGCCTGATTGCTTCGGCATTCTCTGCTGGCGTTGTGCCCTTGTTGATGTTCATCAATATCTTCTTGCTCCCGGACTCTATACCGATAAGCACCTCTTTCAGCCCATTCATGCTAGCCTCTTTGGCAAGCTCTTTGCTTCTCAGCATGAACCGGCTGTGGCAGAAAGCCCTCCAAACTATCCCCTTAACACCCAGATATCGTATTATCTCCATGTCACGCTTGGGATTCATGAAGAACTCATCATCGTAGATCTGTATTGCCCTGAATCTCAGCTTATGAATCTGGTCTATCTCCTTCTTCACGTGCTCCGCCGAGCAGAACCTTATCCCCCTGTCCGTCCTTGAGCAGAAGGCACACATTCCCCAGGCACATCCCCGGGCAGTCATCATTGGAGTTGCGAGCCGACTGTGGATACGGAACTTGTATGCCCCTAGGTTTAGGGCTTTCCTGTCGGGGTAGAAGCCGTCAATATCCTTGCTCCGCCTCTCACCGATGCCCCCATCCCTCATCAAGTGTTCTACTGTGAGCTCCCCGTCGCCGACGCTTACGCCGTCAAACCCGTCTGCAAGGCACCTATCAGGACACAATGTTGCATGTGGGCCTCCTGCAATCACTTTCTTTGCTCCTTTCTCCTTTAGCCATCTGAGTATGTTCAGGCCTGTCGGGTAGTCGGTGGTGGTCACGCTCACCCCGTAGGCGTCAGCATCCACGAACTTGTAGCCGTCAGCAAAGTCCAAGACCTCAACCTCATGACCCTGCTTCTTCAATGCCTCTGCGACATAGAGGATGCCTAGTGGTGGAAGGGCTTTTTGTTCAGTCAAATATTCTCTAGGAGGCATTATCAAGCAAACTTTCATATTCATTCACCAAACGATTAATCTGATGTTCCCATACAATGTAAGTGCTATATCCCTTATCATGAAAACACTTCATTCTAAAAGCGTCAATTTGTCTCCTTCGAGTGGCTTTCTTATCTTTAAAAGATTTAGGATAACATAGTTTACAATAATGAAAGTAGCAACCATATAATTCAATTATAGTTTTTGTGTTTTCATTGATGAAATCTGGGTTAAAGCCATCTATCCAAAGGATACCATCTCCAACATATCCGAAGCCTTGAGGTGCAAGAATTTCGCCTAAAATTACTTCTTTTTTATTCGGTCTTGCCAGTCTAGCCATAAAACTCTTTCGAAGAATGTTTTCTCTATAAACTAAATCAGCCATCCTATTTTTCGTTTTTATCGAGATAAGTTTCTTAACTTCATTTGAATGATGTTTTCCATAGAAAGGATTTAAAATACCTATCCGTTTCTTTGCCAATTGACTTAAATGATGTCTTATGTCAATTCTTTTCATCGGATGATTTTCTCCTCGTCGTCTAATGGCTTTAATACCTGTAACTACGCCTGCACAAGATTTAGAACAATATGTTCTTCCCTTGTGGTGTTTAGGTAAAGAGAAAGTCTTTCCACATACAGGGCATATTTTAGATACATAACTCGCCTTAAGTTTACAGTTAATTGAACAATATTTTGCATCCTTCAATCGATTAGGCGATATTCTAAAGAGTTTCCCACAAAATACACATTTGATTACACATTTGATATAGCCTTTCTTGTTTTCCCAATAATTCAAAAGAGCTAGAGATATTCTTTGCTTGTGTTTATCGCTCAGGCCAAGTGGGGGAAGAGATTTCTGATCCGTAAGATACGGTCTTTCTGGAGCGATAAGGGCTACCTTCATGATAACACCTTCCTGTAGAGCTTTGGTATGCCGTTCTCGTCAGACCAGATAGGCATAAGCCCGGCATCCTCAACTATCTTGTACCATACCTGCCGATCATTGTAGCGCTCAAAGTTCCTTTGAAGGTGGTAAGGGGCTTTCGGTGCTTCCTTTCCGCCCTGGCTTACATTATCGAAAAAAACTTCTAAACACATTATTCCACCCTCAACAAGGTGGTCCAATAGGAAGCGTAGCATCTCCACGGGCTCAGGCACATGCTCCAGCAGGTCCATGTTTATGATTGCATCATACTGTTCATCATCCAAGTCAGCGTAATCGTCCTCAACCGGGATGTCTATAAACCTGACGTTTTTCCTTTCTTGAAAGGTTATCCATTTTTTAACAAGGTTGAAAGCGTGACCCTCAATGTCCGCAAACGTCACATCCCATCCAGCATTCGAAAAGATTAGCCCATATCGTCCCAGCCCACAGCCGATGTCCAGGCATTTTCCCTTCGGATAATGCGAGGCAACAAAGTTGAACACGCTTCCAGGCATCATGTCCGACCCATCAGCGTCCAAGCCTGATGCGGCGAGGAAGTTCCAGAGCATCCCATGCCCCTCCGAGTAGAACCTTCGGACCTCCTTGGGTGTCTGGGGAGCTAGGCTGTTCCACTCCTGGCGCATCACATCCTCGTTGCGTCCAATACAATCTAGTATTATAGGTATGGGTATTCCGAGCGCCTCCTCGACCATGCTTCTCAGCTTGACAGGCTTCATCTACTTCCTCCTGAGCAGTCCCAAGCCCCAGCCATCGTTCGGAGGCGTAATGTCCTCGAACAGCCACTCCCCGTGAAGCTTCATCCAGTCATCTATAGCCTGCTTTACCGGAGGATAATAAGAATCATGCATAATGATTATTCCCTGCGAAACCACGAGTTTGGAATATGCTTCCAACTCTTTCACGGTGTTCTCGTATTCATGCGAAGTATCGATCAGCAAGAGATCAATCGGTATAGTCCATGTTTTAGCCACTTCCAGGTCATCCCCCTGTATTGGCGTCCAAAATGTCGTGTCCATTCCTCCAAGCTTCATTGCCTCGCCGACTAGAGGCAGGGTAACATTACCCAGCTCAATACTGTATAGATGACCATTATTCTCTATCGCAGCCCTAAGCAAGGCGCGTGTAGACTGCCCTATCATGACTCCTAGCTCCATGATTGTTTTTGCCTTTGTTTTAACTGCTTGTTCGTATAGCGTGGAAACGTAAAAGGTGCCCGACTTCCTGAAGGCCTCCGCTATGAACCCTTCCCACGGCATCTTCTGTATATGCTGAATATATCCTTCAAGGCTCAATTTATCTAGTTCACTCATTTAGACCACCTTTTTTAACGCTTATCTTTATTTTCTTCTAAGCAATCCTAAACCCCACCCGTCTCCCGGCGTGGTTATGTCCAGAAACTCCCATTCCCCATTATTTCTCAGCCAATCCTCCACCGCCCTCCTCACAGGATACTGCTCTGACACAGTCCTGTCTATATGGGTGTCATGCATGACTATAATCCCTTTCGGCAACACGAATCCTGAGTATGCATCCAGCTCCTTCAGGGTGTTCTCATAGGTATGCGAAGTATCTATGAACAACAGGTCCATGTTGATGACCCATTTCTTGACTATCTCAAGGTCATCCCCAGGAACAGCGGTCCAGAAGGACATGTCAACCCCTGCAGACTTCATAGCTTCGCCGACCCCAGACAGGGTGTTAGGATTCAACTCGACGCTGTGCATGTGGCCGCCATTCTCGATCGTGGCTTTGAGCAGGGCACGGGTTGACTGCCCAATCTGTGTCCCCAGCTCCACGACCACCTTAGCCTTAGCTTCAGAGGCCCTCTTATACAGTTCAAGGACGTATCCGCTGCCTGTGACCCGAACAGACTCTGTTACGAACTCTTCCCAGGACAATCCATGTATGTAATGGACGTATTCTGGGAAGCTTATCTCTTTTCCATTTACATCAACCATCTAGTTCACATTCTCCTCTTCTGCTAATTTCATTATCTCTTCATCAGTTAATTTTGACAGTTCATCTAGTTTTTTCTCATATTCCTTTAGGGCTATCACATAGCGTAGAGCTTTAGACGTTAAATGATAGTGTCTTACTGCTATCTGTTTTTTAGACATTTTCAACTCATCCTCTTCAAGTATCCGCATGGGTTCTGGCTGCACAGCCACCTCTCAGGATGATCATCAATTATCCAGCCGTCATGCTTCTCCAGGAATATTTTTACCGCAGCCAACGGCCCAGGCTGGCATGGAAGACTGTAGCCAAGCCAAGTATCCTCAACCACCATGTATGAGCCTACCGAGACAAGCGGTGAATATGCTTCCATCTCCTTTGAGACGTGGGGCTGGTCATGAGAGCTATCTAGGAATACCATAGTGGTTTTTCCTAGGGTACAATGACTCTTCACCTTCTCGACCATTTCTTTGGACTCACTGTCACCCTGCAGGTAGACGATGCGGGGGTTCTTGTGGATGTCAGGGTTCGGCATGTTGGAGGGCAGGTCAACAGTGATGATCCTGTAATCTATCTTCATGTAATCCAGGAATGTGGCGAAGAGAAGGTCGCACCCCCCTCCCCCCGTACCCGTCTCCACGATGACCTCGGGCCTGACATTCCATAGAAGCTCCTGGTAGGCGACCATGTCGTGGGGCCACTGGCTCATCCCGTAGCCTAGCCATGAGGGGCCGTTTGGCTGCCTGTGCTGGAGCTGCCAGTGAAGATTGCATATCAAGTCGTAAAGTGCGTCATCGTCAAGTTTAGGATAGGCTTTTGATGCAAACCTTATAGAACTATCCATTAAACATCACTTCCAATATTTTCTTTACCCGCATCTGATAAGTATGGTACTTCAGCACATGCTCCATGCCCCGCTTCGCGATCTCCCTTCTCTGGTCCTCATGCTTCAAGTACAGGTCCACCGTTCCCCTGACCTCAGCATAGTCAAGGTTGAAGTTTACGTTGTCGCCCTGATAATATTTCTTATAGTATATCCATCCTGCGCCTGAGGGCATAAGCTGGTCAAGCCCCTCCACATAGTCGGTCACCATCATCTTACCCGCACTCGCATACTCGAACAGCTTCATGTTAATATCATTCCCCAGCGAGTTGTTGAAGCCTATTCGGCCTCTAGCAATGGCACGTGAATAGTTCTGAAGCACGATGGCGCAGTACACCCGCATCTTGAAGTCCCTGAACAGCCTGTAAAGATGCTCCGCACGCTCAATGTACTCCCGATGCTCCCAACCATTATACTTCTCCCACGGAGCCGCATCACCCAGCCTCGTTGGAATATTGTCAGGAGACTCCGCATAGTCCATCTGCTTCTGCCAGTCAGGCTCAACGCTCTCATCGTGCCACAGGAAGAACCTACGGTCATTGTGCGGCTGCTGGCTACGGACCCCCGTCTTGTCCAGCCACTTATCATAGTCCGGGCCACTGTTCATCCAGCCTGGGTTGCCAATCCACGATATGTCGCACTCCTCACTGACATCGGGGCAGGGATGATGAAGCACAGGGTTCGCAGCAACTGGAAGCCATGTCACCTTGTCAGCCCCAAGAGAATCCGTATACGGCCTCATAAAATGAAGATTATTAATGAATATCCTGTCGACCTCACCCTTTCTGAATGCTTCCAGGTGGACGAGGGGACCACGATGGTTATCAAATGTCAGGTACGCCACTGGAATATTACCCCGATCAGAACGAGAACCCGAAAAGAAGAAGTGAGGCTCAACCTGCACAATAAGCTCAGGCTTCCACGGACACCTGTCAAGAATCTCCTTATAACCATAATAGTTGGGATACGGCCTATCATGCACCGGGATGTTGTACTGGTACTTCCTAACCCACGGCTGGTTGAATGCAGTATTATTGTATATCCAGTCAGATGCGTTCGGATCAGTCACATTCCCAGAGGACAGTCCCTGGACAGGCCCGCAGGTGACTAGCTCATGTCCCTCCCTTCGGAAGGCGTCAATGTAATGATTAATAGTACTTACTAATGGCTCGCAGATCCCGCAGAGGAGTATCTTCAAGGTGTTTCACCTAGAATTTCCTTCAATTTCATCATGACTGCTATTCCTTCTGGTCTTGTCCAGTCCGCAAAAGCCATTTCGGCTCGCAGCTCAGCCTCAAATACGTTTATTATTCCTAAGTCTCCATTGCACACGAATGCTTTAATTATTTTAATGTTTGTTTTCATTATATGTCCGTCCCTTCCAAAAGACCAAATGGCGTGTACCATTTCACGATCTGCGGTGGTATCTGGCTCATGTAACGCGGGTTCGTAGCCGTGTGGTCGCCCCCCCACTTCTGAATATAGTAGGCACGAGACTCGCTCATCCTCTTCGAAGCCTCAAGCTCAGGGTTGGCAGCGAAGGTTGCACCCCACATGTGCCACACCCGAGGCCAAGACATGGCGTAGCTGGGATAACCCCTCTTCGCGCACTCGGTCCCGAAGTCCACCTCCTCGTAAAAACTTTTGTAATGCTCATCGAAGCCTCCGATCTCGTCGAACAGGCTACGCTTGAACCCAAAGAGGCAGCCGGGCGCGGCCATCACCCTTCCAGGCTTAATGCTCGTAACGTCGGGACCCGCGTTCACGTTCTTGTCTCCCTGGTCAGGCCTCATGATGGTTGCCTTGTCATCATGGGGCGAGCCGAAGAGAAGGGGCAAACCCGCCGTCCCGCACTTGTTGTTCTCCAGGAAGTACATGAGGCTTGTAAGCCAATAATCTGTGCAAACAATGTCATCATTTATAAGTATGTTATATTCAGCCCTCTCCTCTGACTCACCGAAGAACCTCGTCAGATGGTTCCACGTCGCGGATATGCCAAGGTTCTGCCTATGTTCTCTTAGAGGCACATCGAAGCGTTTGCATGTTTCACGTAACGCAATCAGGTAGTCCTCTCTTGAACCATCATCAATAACGACAATTCGGTAGTTTTCCTTAGGATATTCAGTATGTTGTCTTATGCTGCTTAGCAGTTCTTCAACACGCCAATTTCCGTTGTAGGTGCTCACGCCCAATCCCACTTTCAAAACCATTTTTATTTTTCCTCCATTCATATTTTACTCATTTATCTTTATTAACACCCGAGCTGACGGTATATCGCCTCAAACCGCCGAGCAATACTATCACCATTGATCTCCACCAAGAACTTGTCCCCCTCACTGACAAGAGCCTTTTGCCTCCCCTCATCCTTCAGCAGCTGGCGTATTGTTTCTGTGAGCTTAAGAGTGTTCCCAGCCTCCGTGCGCAGCACAGAATCTCCAAACTCGGAGAAAGTAGGCGTACCGCTCACGATGAGAGGCCGATGCGCAGCCAGACATATTCTCGCTGGTCCGCTTGAGCTTGCGGAAGAATACACCGACCCCTTGTAGAAGAGGCACAGCACATCTGCCGCTTGAAGGATATTGATGACAGTCTCGATGGGGTAGAACTCGCTGAAGAACATCACATTCCCATCTATGCTCCACCAGGTTGCCTGCGTGTGCAGCTCGCTTAGGAAGGCCCGCTGATCATTCTTCGGATGGACCGAGCCGACCAGCAGATACCTGATGTCCGGATATTCCCTTTTAAGGTCCTTGACAGCGTTCAAGACCTCCATGAAGCCCTTGCTCGGGTTCACGAAGCCGAAGCTAGCGATCACTGGGCCCCCGTCCACGTGGAATCTCTCCCTCGCAGCTGTCTTGCCAATATCCTCGGGTACGGGGGTGGCAAGGGGTATCACCTCCGTCTTTGACGCATCATAGACTTTTGCCTCAGGATTATGAATGACAACCTTGTCAGCCAAGCCGACTAGCTCCTCCGTCTCCGGGGAGGGAGTGACCGTGTGCATGTCAAGGATAACGCTGACTCCTACAGCTTTAACATCCTTGATGAGCTGGGCCAGGGAGCCGCTGTTTAGCAAACTAAATTCATGCTGAATATGAAGAACATCTACGCCATCAGCTATGATGCTGTTGGCCACCTGGAAGAGGTTGGTATCCTTGGCGGTGTAGGCTTTAAAGTGGCTGAGCTTTAGCCTGTCAAGGAAGTATGTGGAATGCTCAGCGATTCCACAGTTATGCACCACAAGATTTGCGAGGCTGTATGTTTCGTCCTTGTCAACCTTAAAATTGTAGACTGTGCCACTATAGGGGATTGTCTCAACCTTTTGAATGTGTTGATACAGATACGACTTGGTTAAACGGCTTAAGGACCATTTCGGAGCCATAGCTTCCTTATGCAGGGCATTTTTTGCCTCTTTGTTTAACTTGAAAATCGCTCTGTATTCAATCGAGCCACGTCTTCGGGTTATGTTTATCGATGCTTTGATGCCTAGCCTTAGACAGATAAACTTAATTTTGTGAACAAGATTCTTGGAACAAGTCGATATGGAAGCCGTATTGCCTTGCTGAGTCCCATCTCCCCTAAACATCCCCAACAATAGTTCTTTTTGCATATCTTTGTTTATCAGAAGAAACCAATGAGGTATGTCTTTCTTACGGGCACCCTTACCGAACAGGCTTAGAAATAGGCGTGCCAATATTGTTGAATGGAATTGCACTTGAATGCAATTTCTGTAACGTCGTATATAATGCTTGGAAAAACCGAAACTGTTTGTAATAATTTTGACAGTATCATCGACATATTCTTGTTGGTCTTTTGAAAATGCGAGTGATAGCCCTCTTGTTATATCAGCACTCCCCTCGGCTATGTAGTAGCCAAACAGCCTCATTAGATCCCCGTTTATTTCGACGTGAGCACGAATAGGATTCGTAGATTGTTTAAAACCTTTTTTACTGATAGAATGGAGAAAACCGTCGATCACATGGAAGTCCTTTTTCAAATCAGCGTGGCATAACAGATTTAGATGATTCTTGTAGCTTGAAGTCTTAATTCTGGGAAGGAGAACCCAAACCAATCTATTCACAGATAAAAGATTTTCAAGTTCCTCTGCTTTAACCCATTTTCTAGTAGGCCAACTTCCTCCCCGATGATGAGTTACTGCTACTAAAATAGGATGCTCAGATGTGACTTGAATAGGATCCGTATAACCGTGAGCCTTGATTGAAACTAGCTTGCCCTCATAATGGCGTGAGAAAACTTTTAGTATTTTTCGGAAATGCCCCCTATGAGTTAGAACTCTGTCTCCCACATTTACATCTTGAGCAGACAATATTCCTCTGTCCGTAATAATTTCAGTATTTGGGGGTACGCACTTTTCGCCGGAGTTAATTATCATGCCGACCCTTAGTTCCTCCCAGCTCCTTGGAGGCCTTTTCACCTTTAGCTTGATCTCGTGCAGGGCTTTGATTCGTGACCTTGCAAGCTCCTCATCCCCGCTTGGAGCTGTGTCTTGAAGGCGACTTGGAGAAACTGTTTCCTGCACGGGAGCAGGCTCGTGGGATCCGATGCTGAACTTTGCCGCAGAGCCTATGTTGCGGCGGTCAAGCCCGCCAGCAGCGTCGAAGATGCGTTCCCCATCAAAGTAGACATCACAGTGGAGAGGCCCCTTATGGTCAACCACTATCACCCGCACAGTATGGTCTGTCCGGGTTACTCTTAGGAGGGGGCATCCCCAGCCGATGGGGTCATGGAAGTCGTATGTCCAGTCGTTGGAGCCGTACTCTTTGATCCTGCAGCACTTCGGGTTATCCGCCCTATACACCATGCCGGCGTGTTCCCTGCTGTGAACCTCAATGCCGTATATCGTTGCCTTCCCACTCCCTTACAGCCAATGCTTCTGGTCTGACTCTACGAGTATCTCTCCTAGCTTAAGCTCTTTTGAGGAATAGATAGTCATGGGATGCTTGCACGTTGGGCAGATCCATTTCTCCATGTTGGCTTTACGCTTGACAAGCCGCATCTCTGAATAGCATCTTGGTTTTGGACAATGCATTTTATGTTGTTTTTCCCCCATTTTGTATGTGCAACTTTGCGTTCAACTCATTCAATCTACTCTCAACATCCCTTAACCTTTTCTCTATACTATTTACGTCAAGCTCACCAGTATACTGGCTGAGCAGCATCTTTGTGCCCAGCCTTATGAAGAAGCTCCTAGACTTGACAGCCCCAGCCCTGATGAGCTGGTCGATCGCACCAACTTCAGTGTCTTCAAGCCTTATGGTGACGTACATTTTGACCAATTATGTTACCTTTTATATCTTGGTATAAAATAAATATATAAGCTTTTAGAAACACATTCCTATCCATTAAAGAATAAGGAGTATAAAAAACGTATGCAGTATGTTCTAGTTGAACAGAAGTCGCTGCGCCTGGAGAAGGGAGACGTACTCCATGGCGATGGCTTGTATTATTTCATAGGAAAAGTAGAAAAAATGAGGTACAGCGAGAACCTCACCGACGTGCCTGGTGCCATAGATGTTATTCATGACATCAGCCCCGGGCTTGTGCCATTGAAGGAGGAGGTTTACTACTGGGAGGCATTAGGATTGGATGGACCTGGCCAGTTCATGGTCCATTATCCTAAGGGCAACCCGATCATGACGCCGAAGGGAGTGAGGGTGCTCATAGACCAGCTTGAGGCACCCAGGCTTAACCCGATGAGGGTTGACCTGCACATCCTACCAGCCACATTCCCAACACTCTTGGGCACGAACCCATGGCTTGTCTCCGCAACCACGACAGCATGGTTCTACGGGTGGAAGTACATGAACTGCAGCATAATCAGCGCATCAGATGCTGAGAAGCTTCGCCAGGGTGGCAAGCGCATACTGGAGGTGCACACCTAAAATGGCTTTCCAACCGCCTCTACAGAACGGCGCACCCAACGAGTTCAGAGAACTCTTCATGTGGGATGAGCTTACTGGCAAGTTCGATATTCCCATGGCTGCCTCATGGTTCCTCCTGAGCGAGAACTACCTCAAGATCGTCAATCGTCTACGGCTTACCGGGAGCGTTGTAACGCAGGGAACGCCTGTTACCCTCTACACTGGGGCATATACGGCGTTGAGCCTTATGGTCCACAATCCGACGTCGAACGCTCAGACCTGGCTGATCTACGATGGCGCAACATGCCTTGTAGGAGCAGCAGGAGTGGCAATAGCCGCCGGAGTGTTGTTCGAGAAGGACCTTTGGTGGATGCCGTTCGCTACTAGCGTGCGGATAGATGCTTCGTCAGCATTAGTAGTCTTTACCATGGGTGGCTACCATCTATAGACTCTGGGAGGACTTTAAGTGTCTGAAGAAGAGAATGTGAAGCCCACCATCGTCATCAGGGGAGCGGAAGCACTCAACATCAGCGTGAGGACCGCATCCCACACCGTCAGGGATGAGAAAGACAAAGTACTGTATGAGAAGCGGTAGCCATGAGCAGCCTCATCAGCCCGCAGCATCCGGGAGTCATATTCACCCAGAAGAAGCTCGGGCAGGCATTCCTAGCATCCGCCCAGTTCATCATGCCACCCGCCTCCGCCCTAACCTTCGCTCTTGCCCCGCCATCAGGATTCATCTGGGTCCTAGCCGCAGGAGCACCAAGCCCCGTAAGAGATGTTGCGACAGGCAATGCGATAGTGTCTCCGCTCATAACCTCATATTTCAGGCACAGCATGCTACGGGGAGCAATCCAAAACCCGGGGCTGGACTCGTACTACAATTTTCCATGGCCCCTTCAGATCGATGTGAAGGTTAATGACCCCGTGGTGGGGACGGCGATAAATGGTACAGCGTTGACGATAGAGTTCAATCTTACGTATGCTATCATGGAGATTACTGAGGACAAGTATGACCAGTACAGCAGGCTGTGGAATGGGTTGTACAATTTTGAGATGCTTCTTGGGGGCTTAAGCGACTTTGATATTGAGAGCATAGTTACCTTGCTGAGGGCTCTAAGGCCTGTGGTTCCGCTGCCTGCTCCTGAGCCTACGCTGGAAATAGTGTCGCACCCATCTATGGCGGAGGACACGGGAAGAACCATTAAGAGGATCGAGATCCCATGAGTAACATACTAATAAATCATTATAGCCGCCAAAGGAGATTTAGAGAGAAGCATCCTAATTATGATAAAGAATGGCAGAGAGAACATCCAGAATTTCATAGAGAATATCAGAAAACATATGCTCAAAGACACCCGGAAATAATAAAGGCTCAGGATTTAGCCAAATATCATATTCCGCTTGGACTGAAATGCAAATCTTGTGGTTCAACAGAGAATCTGGAGAGACATCATCCTGACTATTCTAAACCTTTAGAAATTATTACCCTATGTAGGATATGCCATAATAAATTAGATAGGAGCGATTAAATTTGAGCCAAGAAACAGGTCCGATAAGCCCGGCTAGGCTGATACAGATACTTAATGCCTTAGCCTTGGCTGGAATCAATGTTATAGTGTCTGGTGACGTGGGGCAACTCCATCAGAACGCCGTGCGATCGGCGTTCACCATTGAAGAGTCTCCGACAGCGATTGTTGAGGGGCAGGTCACGTTGACAGGCATTGCGCAGAACTTTCCAGCTGATCCGTGCAAGAGCATAACCATCGAGAACCCAAGCACCAATGCTGTAGTCGTTATAGGGCATGACAATGCTGTTACTCTACTTAACGGGTATCGGCTTCAGCCTGGGGCGACCGTGTGGATTGCCATAGACAATGCTAACAAGGTATGGGTTATTGGGACAGCGCTTCAGATAGTCAGCTATGTCGGGGTGAACTAGATTGTCTAAGACAGGCGGCTCAACGAGCCAGGCAGACTTGCTGGCTGCTTTACAGGCTCTAGTGTTAGCTATTCCTCTAACTCCAGAGCTGGAAGCAGCCGCATTGGCAAGGTACAATGCTTTAGTGGCCGCTCTGGCTTTGATCCCGCTAACCCCTGAACTGGAGGCAGCTGCGCTGGCGAGGCAGAATGCGTTGTTGCTTCTTCTTGATGCCGCAGTTTCTACTAGGGCCACGCCCGCACAGGTCTTGACTCAGGTTCAAGCAGAAGTCGGTGTGGCTTCAGGTGCTACACTGCTCAGCCTTTATGGGATATTTGGAAACCCAGCTACTACTTTTACTGCTCAACTGGCTAGAATTCTTAATATTCAGCATACAAGGCCCTACGTCATAGAAGAAGTTGAGTTTGACGATATCTCAGCTGTAGGCCCGACCAACCTGAGCACTCTAAGCGTCACGCCGACCTTCCCAACTGGAGCTACCAAGGTTAAAGCATATCTTGTCGCAAAGCTCTATGCTTCTAACCAGACGGCAAACGCCCAGAATATAACTCCAAGCATCTCAGCTCAGGTGAACGCGGGAGGATTCAATAGCATCTGGGCTCCCGGAGATATAGTTGTTTCAGTTCCAGCTACGATAGGCACTTCGGCTGAGCTTACTGCTATATGCGATATTTCAGCTTATTTCGTTACTGCGCAGGCAACAGACCTTTACTTTATTATAACTCAGAGCAGTGCTAACAGTGTTCATTATACTTCTCAGGCAACAATATTCTTAGTATATACGGTGTGATAGAAATGTTTGCTATGCCTCTTAGACTGCCAAAGCTTCAAACTACTATTAAGATGCCTAAGTTTATGCGTACTCGGGCTATGATGATGGAGAACCTGATTAAGGGTGGTCAGTATCCAGGCGGAGTAGGACCGGGATTCTTCACTGGAACCTATACTGGCGATGGAAATGCAACGAAGGCTATTACGGGCGTGGGGTTTGCTCCTAAAATGATACTGGTCTATCCGCAGGTAAACCAGACGAATGGTTGGGGAATGCGGTCTGACCAAGATGGCTTGAACTATATGGGCTGGAAGACGTTTACTGGGGCAGAGTATAATTTTAGGTACACTACAGATAATGTGATTAGTTTGGATGCTGACGGGTTCACGGTAGGCGATGGAACAACGCTTGGCGTAAACTGGATGAACGTCCTTGGTCGTGTTTACAGTTTCGCTTGCTGGGGAAACGGGGCAGTAAGTTTTGCTGACGGCACCTATGCAGGTGACCACGCTGCTACGCAGGCTATTACGGGCGTGGGATTCGTTCCAAAGCTTGTAATGCTCTATACCTCAACAGATGGAGACGCTGGAGGAGTTGCCAAGAATCCTATTGGAGCAAAAACAGACCAAGACGGAGTTAACACAGTTTGGTATCGTGACAGTAATGGAGCTTTCCCTTACTCAGCCGATATGATTATCAGCCTTGACGCTGACGGCTTCACCGTGGGAGATGGTTCAGGAACTGGACCTGTGTTTAACGACCTTGGCTGGACTTATATGTGGAGAGCGTGGAGGTAAAGAATAATGATTAAAACAGGAACATACACGGGCGACGGAGGAGCAACACAGGCGATAACAGGCGTAGGATTCACTCCATACCACATAACGATACTGCCTCAGCTAGACCCACAGGTAGAGGGTTTCACTCCAGCAAAATCTGGTGTTGACGATGCAGGAGATGCAGCTTTTTACATACTTCAGTTTCAGATTTTCGGATATGGAAACAACGACCATATTCTCAGCCTTGACGCTGACGGGTTCACCGTGGGAGACGGAACGGGGTTTAGGAACGTGTTTAATATAAACCTTCAAGTGTACACGTATATTTGTATAGGATAAAATAGTACAGGAAGAAGAATATAATGAGCATGTGGGACGCTTTAGCTAAAGTATACGCTAACGGTGGGTTAGCAGTAGACATACAGGACACCATACCTGAGATAGTGAACCTTGGAGGCGGAACAGTATTCATCCCCGATGGGCACTATGACTGGAATGGCGAGAACGTCTACCACGATGGAAGAGTTCCCCTAAGGCTGGCATCTTCTAGGTTGGCGGGCGTGTCTGGTCATTTAGCCAACTGGGCGGATAATGTAGCTGCCGTGGTTCTTCATAATAATAAGCCACAGGCTCCAGCGCCAAATAATATGCCGACAATGATCGATATGGGTACGAACACTCATGGACAGTTCGCTTTAAGCCCCTGCGAAGTAGAAGGAATCGAGTTCAAGGCAACGCCTCCACGAACCTATACCGAGGAGAACGGTCAGGAAGGTCAAGCTATAAGCTTCCTTCAAATCCCAGACTTTAGGATACACCACAACAACTTCGTAGACTTCTGCAACGTTGCAGTAGGAGCAGGAGCTAACGATGGCTGGGCTAACGTTAACATAAGCACTTACGGAGTTGTAGACCACAATCGATTCACGAACCCATACAAGAAAACGGCTCCAATAGACGGCTCGCAGTGGGCTTGGGGCTATGGAGCATATGCTGGAGGATACACCCCTGCTACAAACGGATTTACTAAAGACATAAGCCTCCTCCGTGGAAAATACGGTCCAGTCGCTGGAGCAGGAATAGTATACTTTGAGGACAACCATTTCTCATACAATCGCCACGCAACAGATGCTATGGACGGAGGCTACCCCGTTGTAAGATATAACCTGTTTGACGAGCCTGCCTGTATGTATAGCGCTGCTTCTGCTAATATTCACGGTCCGGCATATCCCAGCGCCTATGGAGCAGAATATTATAAGAACAAGTTCATCGGAGCACCCAGAAACGGCAAACCGTGGAACCGCTCAGACAGCTATTACAGCATTGCCACGGGGCTTAGGGGAGGAAAAAGCCTTGTCTATGATAATGATTTTGTCTGCAGTACGCCTAGTTCATCTAATTATTTTATACAGTTGGGGGCTGGTGACTACGTGGCTGGCAGAGAAGAACAGCAAATCAAAGAAACATACATCTGGAACAACACTCACACGGGAACATGGTTCAGCAAGGTTGACTCACCAATCGTCCTGAACCGGGACTATTTCCTACAAGCGTTCCCATACACGCCGTATCCTTATCCCCATCCAAGAGCAAGTAATGGAGTTCTTCCGATTACACATAATCTCACAGTGAACTCAAATATTAACGGAGTGCCATTCAACATAAGGAAAGTATCATAGTAAGACGATTAAAAAGTTTAGTATAAGTAAAATTATTTAGGTGAAAAAAATGAGTTTAACGTTTGGAAATACAAACATAAGTCTAACACGGTTAGACAATGGTTGGGGTAGCGCCTTCTTCGTATGCAAGTACACTGCTCCAGAAAGAGGACGCATAAACAGAGTTTCATTCCACTCAGGGTATGGTACGCCGGGATACTTTACTAAAGGAGTAATCCTTAGTCACGACGCTGTAAATAATAGACCAAACGCGTTACTAGCTGTTGGAAGTGAAGTGGAAGGCTTACAAGACGCTTGGATAGACTCTATAATAGACTATGAGATGACGGCAGGTGAAATATTGTGGCTTGGTCTCTATGTACAGAGTAACCTTTGGGGGCGAGGCGACCTAGGAACACCGATGCAGACATATGTTTTCTCTCAAGGAGCCTACCCCGATGTGCCGACATTATACAATCCTTTAAACTATAGAACGTATGACACCGCAGCAAGCATCTATGCAGAATATACGCCAACTGTTCCGCCAGAGACCGTGACTGTACAGTACCAGAGCACCCCGATAGCGGCGGTCGCTGTAATAAATGGTATTAACGTTGACAGCGGAGGGCAGATAACAGTAGGCTATGGAAGCACAATAACACTATTGGCATCCACAGTATCGGGCTATGCCTTCGACCACTGGACAGTCAACGGAGCAACAATGTCAGGCAATCCTTTAACGCTGGTAGCGTCGCAGGACTTAACGGTAATCGCGGTCTATGTTCAGCAGATAGTTAAACATATATTGGATGTGGACTCTAATATATCTGGAATACCATTTACATTAAAAGGAGTAAACACGATGAGCTATGTAATACCCTTCCAAGGAGAGCTTGACGAAGGAACATACGAGATAGAGATGCCGGCGAGCGTCATGGTGGGAGTGGATAACTACAACTTCCAGAGCTGGGAGGATGGAGCAGTCAGCCCCAAGAAGACGATACAGTTCCTAGAAGATGCCAGCCTCTACGCAACATACGTGCCTGGTGTGCCGCCTAAGCCTGGGTTCAACAAGCTCTGGTTGCTGCCCATAGGCATCGGCGCCGTAGTAGGTGTGTCCCTGCTAAGTGGAAAGAAAAAGAGGAAGTAGCCATGAGCTACATCGCACCAGTCGCACTGGAGCTGGACGAGGAAACATACGAAGTCACATTTCCAGTGGACATAGTTTTAAATGCCAAGCCATACAGATTCTCCAGCTGCGACGGGGACGTTAACCCCATACGGACGATCATCCTCAACCAGGACAAGAGCATTAACGTAAACTATTTGGAGGTGACAGATTTAACAGATTTAATAGTCTCAGGACTAGTGACAGCCCAGATAGCAGCAGGCGAGACAGTAACCATCACGATAACCAAGCCGGATCTAACCCAAGAAACATTAACAGCGGTAACCGATGCCTTAAAAGCCTACTCTGCAACGAAGCAGATTATCATAGCTGGACTATACAAGTTCAAAGCAGCCATCGGAGCGGACGCAGGATACGAAGAAGCAGAAAGCAGCATATTCGAGTACACAGTCAACCTAGCCGCAAGATCAATCACGATCACCGTTGTGCCAGCATAATGGATATCTGGTTATCCATCACCAATTTTTTTCTAGCCCTTTTAGGACGCAAAAAGAAGAGAAAAATTAGCATACATGTTTTAATTCATTACTACCCGTGAGACGGTCATATAACTAGAGAAGCCACAACCGCCAATCCGAAGGGAATGCTAAGCAATCCAAGCCTCGAGGCAGACGAAGCATAGACGCTGCCAGCCAGGAGAGCATCAACCACGTCTCCGATATGGTTGTGCATACTAATGTATTCTGAACCAGCATATATGAGCGACACCGCCGCATAATCCTCAACATCCATAGCCAAGCTTCCAGAATCCCCCGGGGATGCCATGAACTCGGATACTATCTGGTGCCTGAAGACTGCTGTGAAGTTGCCGTAGTCCACACTCATCGTGGCGTCCACGTCCAATACCTTGCCCTCGCTGATGCCGGAGGTACGACCCGATTTTATAAGCGACATTCCCACAACTGCTTCCCTGAACCCGTTAAAGGGAGCAAGCCCCAAGATATCGCTTGAGAGCATGTCAGGGGACGTGGGCTTGAAGATGGCGCAGTCGACCAGGTTAGTGCCCGACTCATTCAACGGCACGTATTTTGCAAGTGTTCCAATAACGTCGTCCGGGTCTATTCCTCCGTCTGCGCGCCCAGGCTGAAGGATGACGTCTCCGATGCTTGCCCTGGCGTATTGTAGCGTGCTCACGGCTGCAAGGATGTGGTTGTTCGAAAGCCCGTAGAGTGTCCCACCCAGCTCTATCGCGGAACCTAGAGTTCCGGCGGTTATAGCAGAGTGTCCGATCGACGTGCCTCCGACAACAGGCCTGATCCTTGTTGTCCGCTCTCCACCTAGGGCTACTGCTAGCTCCTGCTCCCGGTTCAGAGGCAACATGCTAAGGGCCCTGATATGCCCAACTTTTATAATTTCGATATCGTAGCCCGCGATGCTTCTTGGAAGCACGTCGAAGCCCGGGCTTCCCTCAACATAGACCCTGATCTTCTCTTTAGAGCCACCGACCCCAACAACGCCCTTGACAGCTAACAGGCTAGGTTCGGACAATGCCTTAACATTCTGGAAGCTCATAGAGGCCGCACCACGCTACGTATCCTTATCGGCGCCTGCAGCGTGTACGCCATGTTCTGGGGAAGCCTCATCGGCTGAGAATATGCCTGGAAGTCCCTGTGAACGGCCTGAAGCGTCCAGTTCCCTGGAGGGGCTTGTATGGTGAAGCCTCCATTCGCATCAGTTATCGCGGTAGCCCCTCCCATGGAGACCAATACTCCAGAGACACCTCTGCCCGTGTATGTCTCAACAATTCTGCCTTGAAGGGTTGCCATTTTATCACTTTCTCGTGGCCAGGTATAACAGCCCTATGCCTATGACCCCGACTCCGACTATACCTATGACCATGCCAGTATCTATAGGAAAGGCTGGTGCTGCCTGCACAACGGTAACCGTTGTCTCAGTGGGCGGTGCAAGCGTATAGTGGGGAGTATAGAAGTCCTCGTAGCTATACCTGTGTCCTCCATGCATAAAGTAGTGGCCGTCTCCAGAACCGTGGCTAGTGCCGTGGCTTCCTCCATGATGAGTGCTCATTATCTTTTCACCGCCCTCTTCTTGGTTGGCTTAGCCTTAAGCACAGCATAAGCAATCACGGCCCCGCCTATTCCCAGCGGTATGGCCGCCCACGCCCAGCTCGGAACTATAAGCAGGAATATTATGCCCACCACCATCGCTATGACGGGGCCTATGATCGTGGGTATGAAGGTGAAGAGTGCTGCCCACGTGAACTGGTTCGCCCTTACCTGAAGCTTGACAAAGCTTCCCCTAGCCTCTGCTGCCAAGACCGTTGCCCCTGGGACGCTCATGCCCATGAGCTCCTCCACTATGGCCCGCTCGTACCTGTATGATATGGGCTGCGTCGTGATCCTGAGCTCGTAGACCTGGTTGTGGATAGTCATAGCCTGTGGTGAAAGGTACTGCTCAGGCTTCATAGCCTTGAAGACACCTTTAACGAATGTTCCTGACTTCATCTTCTACGTTTACCTCTTTTACTCATAAGAATTACCCCGCCTACTGCTGCTAGGCTACCTCCAGCGATTGATGCTGTTTCAACTGGATGTGAGTTTACCCAGTTCAAAAGATTCTCCCAGAATGGAACAGATGTGTCAAAAACCCCGTTAAGAATAAGGCTGACCGTAACAGTCCACGGCCCCTCATAGTTTATGCCTAATTTGTCTGCCATGAAAAGGAAGGTATGGTTGCCATCACCAATAAGATTGGTAACATCTGCTGTGCCTGTGACTGTGCCTCCTCCGAGCCTGAAGTCAAAGTCCTGAACCTTTGTGCCATCGATCCATAGTGAACCCCATGTGAGATTGCCAACAGCAGACACCGTATAGGCTGCCGTTGCCGAGTTGCGTTGGATCCATTTTACGCCTTGCACGAATTGAAGGGTCTTCCGGTCGGTTGGTGCCCACATGTTAAAGTACAGTTTTTCATTAGTGAATATGGGTAAGATAGTTTCTACCGCATCTGCAAGAGCGTTAAAGTTGCTATGGTACGCTGGCGTCCAGCCTATCGGCTTCCTCTCGCGATAAGTTGGAGCATGTCCTTCACCTAAACAATATGACATATATTATCCCTTAAGACTTATGCACGTTCTAATATAAAGAATAGTTGCTTATTAGCTTCACTTGCCCACCAGGGCAACGATGACCGACGCTACAGCAGCTAGGAAGGCGGAGATTATGATCGCCCACTCCTTGTTGCCAAGAGGCTCACGCCTCGCCTTCCTGATGCTGTTAAGCTCCTGAGTCAGATGCGATATATCGTTCACCTTCAAGAGGTCAACCTTGGTCGACAGCGCCACCAGGGCCAGGCTCTGGGCGTCCACCCTCTCGGAGAGCGACCCCATCCTCGCGAGCACCGTTTCCTGGCAGCCCTTGCGGTAGGCGTCGCACAGGTCCTTGTCAACCACGGCCATTTCCTGCCCTCCTAACATTACGCTGACGGCTTCTTCACTGCTATGCTTGTAGTTAGCGCCCTGTTCTCCAGGTCGTTAATCGTGTAGGTTCCAAACGCCACGGTCATGAACAATAGAGTGGAATTGGCTGTGCCTGCTGGAAGACTCGTGGTGATCACCACGCCCATCGCGATGAAGAGGACGGTTATCACGGCGAGGATTGCGGTTGCGATGAACTTGGCGTCGAAGACTGGGGCTTCGCCTTCAGCTATCTTCATCAGCCATGCGACTAGGGTTCTGGAGCCTGCGCCTAGCAGGGCGGCTAAAAACACTATTAGTATTTGTTCCATCTGTTTCACATGACTATGTATTCGTGGCTTAGCCTAAAAGCCTTTCCAATAGGATAGCCATCTTTTTCCCCTATTTTCATGGCTGCGTTCTTTAGCGACAAATATTCCCCATTTTATGCTTAAAACAGACCCTGTTTCACTTATGGGTAACCCTTATATAGTTATTCATATACCCAGTATATTCATAAGAGATAACTGTTAAAAGAGGGGTTTATACGCCAAAGCACTTGGAGGTGTCTGAGAGGCAGGAACAGATGATTAACCTGCTGATCAAGTACAAAAAATACAAGAATCCTCTACAAGAAGTTGCTGATGGCATGAAGATTAGCAAACAGGCTGTAAAAAACATGCTCTACCGTATCCGTGAGGGCTATGTAAGCCGTATGAAATATGTTGACTGGTATCGTGAGAAACGGCAGGAACTTAATACTCCAGGGAAGTTTATGTAGAATGGGTTTATTGGTAAGTGTAAGATGTGATGTCTGTGGCATTTCTTTCTCAGGTGAAAAAGCTAATAAGGTTTTGAATGAGTGGAAAAATCATTACGAACCCTGTTATCGTCAGATGGAGGCTTGGGTGAAAACAAGAGACGTAATCTTGAAGAGGGATAATAACCAATGCACTCTATGTGGACGAAGAGCAAATCTACATGTGCATCATATCCACAAGAAAAGCTTAGGAGGCGATAACGCTTCAGCAAATTTAATCACAGTATGCATAAACTGCCATTCATCTATTCATAATCGAAAAATACCTCCTCAGAAAATCTATGAGTCTATGAAAAAAATATGGGCTTCTAAGCACAGGGAAGATTTTGATACAAAGGTGATTGCTAGCTGACAGGTATCTTTAGAAAAGCAGGTACTGAAAATGAGTGGACTTATTTATACCTTCCAGTTTGAGAAGTGCCAAACCTGTGGCAAAGAGTTCCTTGTAGAACGCCTCCTGATCGGTACAGACCATGATGCTTCTGTGATCGTTTCTTGCAAGGACTGCTTGAAAACCAAGTTTACGGATGACGGCGTGTTCGCAAAGGAGCATCCAGAAGAGGCTAAAGCGATTAAGGAGTGGCTAAAGAAATGATTTTGAAAGGCAAGTCCGTAAAGAAGTTTGAGGGAGACTTAGCCAACAGGAATAGTCCTGAGAATGTTAAACTGTTTGAAAAAGCAAGGGAAGTACATGAGGGAATGAAACGGGTTGGTGAGATTCAGGATTGGCATAAAGGGTTCATTGCGTGGCTTCAATCTGAGAAGCAAAAATATGAAGACTCATTAGCCTACTATGCGACAGGAAGCAAAGATAGAGAGTTTTATGAAGGTGCCGTCGTTGCGTTAAAGAAGGTTTTGGAGGCATTAGAATGAGTGAAGTGAAGACAGGCTCAGAAATCGAAAGGGGTTTGGAACTTGCCGAGAAAATCATAATGAATGCTGAAAAATACGAGACTGAAGACGAACTTGAATTTATGACAATATCTATCGAAGTGGTAAAACAAGCATTGGATAAGAAGGTTATTGTTCCAGAGGAGAAGTGGCAGAGACTAGAGAAAATGCTGTTCTTTAAAAATGTTCTTGAGGGCGATGTCTTGATTCCGCAGACTACGTGGCGTGAAATGGAGAAAATGGCAGAACAGGCCTTAAAGGAGGCTTTGGAACAAGAGGCAAGATTGGAGAGGATAAAGACGCTGATAGAAAACTGTCCTAATAAACATCTTTTAGTGACGGAATATTGGAATGAATCTCAAAGGTGGTTTGAAGAGTTGAGGAAGGTGATTAAAGATGATTGAGGTTTCAAGGGAAGAGTTCATAGAAAGGTATCATAAGAAAATGAAGGTAGAAGATATCTTGACAACAAGTTTTACTGAGTTCCTTGCTGGTTCAGCCTACGATATGACTACAAAAGAATCAGATTGTATCATTCTTGACCGTGAAGGCTGGCAGAGGATAAAGGCACTGATAGAAAACAAACCCAAGTTTTGGTATACATATTATGAACGGAATAAAATGGATAAATGGCTTGAAGAGCTAGGAAGGGCAATGATGGAAGACTGCCCATTCCTGAACAAGTGCATCAACCAGAACACCGATAAATGCAGGGATTGCCTAGGAGACACGGGGAGGAAGAACTATGTCCGTAAAGATGATGAAGTGATGGCGAACAAAATATGAGTGAAAAAATGGAATGTAAATCATCCAAACAGGAGTAATGGTAATATAACCAGAACACCTGAACAAGGGAGAGCACATAACTATGTTCAAAAACATCCAGAAATATTAGGCTTTAAATGTGAAAAATGTAGTTCAACTGAAAATCTATGTGGTCATCACCTAGATTATTCAAAACCGTTAGAAGTAGTTACTGTTTGTGCATCTTGTCATAATTTTATTCATAAGGGAGTTGATTAAATGGCAAGTGAAGTGAAGAAAGGCGAAGATACAGTTTTTGGCATTCTCGCAGATTTTGCGATGGAAACAGTTACTGGCAGAGGATTGAAGGATGTACTGAATTTATATCTAAAAGATATGGTTGTTGTTCCAGAGAAGGAATACGTTTCGCTCAAGCATTCCAAAGAAGGCTTGGAGAGGATAAAGACGCTGATGGGAACTCGATTAAATGAACTTAAAGAAAATCTTAAACTTTACAGTCCTGCTGAACCAATCTATTCTAAAATCTGCGGTGAAATAGAAGCATATGAACAATTGAGGAAGGAACTTGAATGAACACAAAAAAGCAAAGTATTGGAGAATTGCTCGAACGATGTAAAATATACTTTAGAACTGAGGGAGCAATAAAGAAGAACCGTTTATTTGAAGATGATAGATAATGAAGAATGTGGTAGAAGAATGAACTGTAAAAAATGTGGAAATGCTATAATAGTTGCATGTATTGATGATGGGTCGGTTCGTATATTTAACAAACCAAAAAGGGGTTTTATAAGTCAACATTACTGTGGCAGTTATGTAGAAATATTGTCAAAATCTATGATTAAAAAGTTGGGATTAGAATTGAATGCTTATGGTTGAAGGCGATTGAAGAATGATACGTAAACCAGAAACAGTAAACACCAAAGGGTTTTCTCAGGATGAGTTATGTTACATGTGCAAAAACATTTTTTCTTGCAAACAAGCATTTAAAGTTGAAGAGTGCCCACATTTGCCCTACGAACGTTCATGGGGGAGGTGTAAATCATGCATAAGGATTGTTTCGCCGTTTCATAGTAATTGTCCTAAATGTGGATGTCGAGAAATTGTACCTGTTTGTTCAGAGTTGGTAGATGAAAAGAGGAAGGTGATGGAAAAATGAGCGGTTCGTTTGTAGATACAAGGATGGAAGCGATACAAAAACGCAGAAAAATAAAGAGTAGTGGCAGATGTGGCTGTTTCACCAAAACAGTTCAGGGAATATATTATGTCTCAAGTTGTTCTAAGCATCATTGTTTACCCAAAATCAGGAAGGAAATGGAATATGGTCGTTGACATAAATACTATAATTATTATCATAGGGCTTGTAGCCTTTGCAGATCTGGTGATCTGCTTCTACATATTCTTCAGGAAGCACATAGAATGGTAAGGCAATCCCAGATGGATGAGCTTGACAGGCTACGGGAAGAAACACGAGAAGAACATGCTGGAAGCCTCCTAAAGATACGCCCCGCCATGTCCAGGTGCCAGGAGCCCCTTCACGTGAGAGAGAACGGCTTCCCCCTCAGCAGCCTAGTTCATGCGCATGATTCTAGGGGGCATGACATCTACATCTGCCAAGCATGCTGCCAGAAATATTACACGTGGCGTAGAAGGGCAAGGCTATGACCTTTGAAGCCAGCCCCAGCCCTCTTCACGAGACTTCTTGCACGCCAGCCTGCACACGTTCCTGCAGTAGCCCCTATCATTGCTGATAATGGCATCCCTTAGGTTGCACCAGAAAGAGGGCTTCGAACCATTCCTATAATCAGGCATATTTCTTAAACCTCCACACTATAATCTGGAACGCAAGCTTGAAGACGCATACCAAGCAGTTAGCTTCATGATAACACTGAGATTTATTTTTACCATGATACAACCACTCTAACATAGCCGTGCCCCCTTTGCTTCTTCGCTCTTCTTCGCCTCAGTCCTGTTCCACACTATCTCCCCACACTTAGAACAAACCTGAAGAATTGTGTCAGCTTCCATGTTCATCATGTAGCCACAATGCCGGCAACGGATTAGGCTCATTTCTCTTCAACTCCTTTAAATAGGAAGCACCAGCAGTCATCTTTGGGATGCTGCCTAAAAAAGTGACAATTCTCAGTTTTATGTAGATGACAGTTTTTGCAGCATTCCTTATCGTTGGGATCAAGATCAGTGAAGATCATTTCTTCGCCACGTTCCTCTTACCGCTTATACTAAGAACTTTAACAAGCGACAACTCATCATCCTCAATGGATTCAACACGGCTTGTTAACGCCTGCAAATCCTTTTTCCGCAGCAACCAGTCATAGTATCTTGAATGGCTACAGTATTGCACGGTGATGCATACGGTGTGGCTCCATAGTTTACGCATGGAGACTTTAATCATTTCTCTATCTCCACCAGCCTTGTTTTGTTGAGGACGCAGAGCCTCCACGCCATAGCCCATTCAACATTGGATTCATCTTTTATCTGAAGTTCATCCTGGTCTACTGCTTCACTCATTTATTCTCCTCCAACAGCTTCTTTCCACCATCCGTTGTGAAATACTTTCCATCGGTGAAGGATAACAACCCTAGAGTCTTTAGCTTGACCACGTACTCGAACACGTCACGCTTAGTCTTCAAACGCATGATCTCACCACCGTTTAACGGGATGATGCAGGCTTGGAGGACTAGGATGTAGTCCTTGCCGTTCTTATCGCTAAGTATCTCACTCATTTCTTGGTTTTCAGCTCCTTTAATCGCTTCTTCATCACGAGTATCTCGTTCTCCTTCTCCACGATCTCATGCGTCCTCACGGCGATACCATGTTCCAGCTTTGCCTTCTCGGATTCAGCCATTTCAATATTCCTCCCCATCCCTGACGATCATAGCCCCCCTCGGCAATGGCTTTATGATATGCCCGTCTTCGGCATATTCTGGCTCAGGGGCAAGCTTACCCTCTTTAATCAGCCTTTTAGTAGCAGTCTTCCGTGAATACTCAACAGCTTCCGCACGCGAGCGAAAATAGGGGTTATCGCCGTCCTTCCAGATCATACCACAGTCCCAGCAACAGATCAGCTTCCTTGTTTCATTGACTCTTTCATGTGCGCACTCGTTTGTCGGTTTGAGCTCGCCTTTGCTTACAAGGTATTTCCGTATTATATTAATCACGTACTTGTCTAGGACTACGGTTTCTCCCTCCTCATTGAGTGCGTCCTTCATCAGCTTCATGAATATAGGTTTTGGGAAAATAATACGGCATTCCATCACCTCCTAAGCAAATTCCTCAGGTAAATCTTTGGCTAAAACACTATTTTTATGGATCATTCTATGGCAATTGGCACAGACTAAGAGAACCTTATTCAAATCAAAAGACTCTTTCAACCACTCTCTACCTTTTGTACTATCTTCTGGGTTTATATGGTGAAGCTCAAAAACTTCTGGAGAAGCTTCTTCAACTTTCAATCCACACAACTCACATTTTTCACCCTTTGCTTTGAGGATTCGTAATCTATACTCTTGAATTTTTATATTCTTATGAGCTACAACTCTACGAATGATTTCATCTCGATTCTTTTGATATTTTCTATCATCATATTCTTTATGCTTCCACGGATGTTCTTCGAACCATTTTTTTAGATATGCTCTTTTCCGTTCGTAGAAGTCCTTTTGGTGAATATGTTCTTTAAACCATTTCTTTTGGTATGCTTTCTTTTTTTCAAGAGATTCTTTTGAAGACATAATTAAGGTTGGTTTAGGGAAACATATAAGGTTTTCCCAAACCCCAGAATATGGCGTTTTTTATTCCTCCTTTACTCGTATTGTATGATGTCAACATATCCTTGTGCGGTCTTCTCGGTCAGGCTAAATTCTCTTATTATCTTCATTAGAACAATCCACGCTAACCGTTTCCGATGCATGTTTTGGGCTCCCGTCCAGCCAGTCTTCTCAATGTCGAAATCTTTGAAATCTGGGTGTATTCTTTCATAGGTCGTTTTCTCCTTTGCATAGATCTCCCTAGATCTTTCAAGCCTATGTTTTCTCTCTTCTAGAGGATTCATTTTATCACTTATCTTCTAGCTCTTTTACTGCAAGCGTCATTATAAAATTGTGCCATGAAAGGTTGTTCTTGGATTTTTTTAGGGATTCGTATTCCTTGTCTTCGAGAGGTATATGTATTGTTTTCATTCTTATCAAGTAAATTACTATTCAAGTTAGTATGTATATAAGTCTTTCTAATGTTTGAAGAACGCAATAATAATAAATTAGTGAAACTAACTCCAAATGTAATTTCTTTTAGTTTTCAGCCCTATTTAACGGATTAAAGCCTTTTTTGTGTATAAAAAATATATAATATAAGAGAGGGGTTCTTAATATCTGCTCCAGTAAGTAAGATAATGTAAGTAAAGTAAAATTATCACTACTAGGTTTTTCTTCAATTAGGCTATTCTCAAGAATCCCTAGTAGTGATAAACTCACATACCTTAACTTACTTAACTTACTTATTGGAACAATTTTGAAGAAAACCACTTTTTTATTATATATTTATTTATACCTCTTTTCTACCCCATTTATGAAATGCTCGGTTAAAAATGCCTAAAATTAGAATCGTACCTAGTTCCACTAATTTCTGGATTCACCGCTACTTGGTGCAGAACAAGATGTATAATAATATCCTAAGGGCTTCCCTTTCTTCTGGGGTCAACGTAGCCTTCAACGTATGCCAGCCTCCAGCAGCTCAGAAATAGGAGGATCAAAACTAAGGGATTTAGCAAGGCTGATAAGCTGATTCCACTCTTCAATGCACTTAGAGCAGTACCCAAAACTGCTCAGCTCCACGCCTTTATGCTCAATACAATACCTCTTCGCAGCCATACACATCCATTAAGCGTTAGCATGGAAGAGTTATATGGCTTAGGAATCCAGTCTATATATTGCCGATCTGCTTCCATGGGGGTGACTCCCTTGCCCTCCTCCTGATCCTTCGCTGCCTCTCCAGGCAGCCGTAAAGGATGCCGACTGCGAATCCCGAGAAAAATACTAGGGCGTATTCGACTATCCTTCCGAGGGGTTCACTCGTCTTCCATCACCTCCATCAGTTTTTTCCCGATAAATGTAACAACTGATGTAACAACTGAATTTCCGCATAATTTGTAACGCTGCGTGTCTGAGATAACAACTTCCTTGCCGTTCCTGTCTATGCCCCTAGCCGTCCAAAAATCAGGAAAATTCATTAGTCTCTCACATTCGACTGGGGTTAACCGCCTAATCCTTGAATTTTGAGGAAGAACATAGTCTCTGCCACTTCCCTGGTCGAGAGTAAATGATTCGTCCTCTTTCACGCCGTTGCCGTATTTCCCAGTTCGCCATTGATGGAGGTTAATCATATATAGCCCCGTCTTTGCTCCAACTCCTCCCCCCTCAGAGTTCAAGTTAGTGGCAATCCCTTCTGGATCGTAGACCCGTCCCCACAAGCTGTCATGCCCGGTTTCGGCTACGTTCCCTATTTTTTTGAGTTCAGGTTCTGTTGCAACCTCTTCGTCATCTCCGAAGACAGGAAATACTTCTCCTCCACCACTTCCTGCAAGATGTCCGACAATGAACACGCGCTCCCGATTCTGTGGAACCCCAAAGTGCTTGCTGTTGAGAATTTGGTACTCCCACCAATACCCCAAGTCTTCCAGCGAGTGAAGGATCGTGGCAAAAGTTTCTCCCCCGTTGTGGCTGAGGAGTCCCCTGACGTTCTCCAAGAGTAGCATTCGAGGTCTTTTAGCCTTGATAACTCGGCATATTTCATAGAAAAGCGTTCCACGAGTGTCCTCGAAACCCTTCCGTTTGCCTGCGACAGAGAAGGACTGGCAAGGAAATCCCGCAGTGAGCAGGTCGAAGTCTGGGATGGTGTCAGCGTTGACTGTACGGATGTCACCTTCATAGAGTTCTTTGCCTCCATAGTTTTTCCTGTAGACCTGGCAGGCATACTTGTCATTATCGTTGGCATACACTGTGACGAATCGCCGTGAAGATTGTTCTTTTCTACTATGAAGTTCTTGCTTGTTCCTCCCCCCCCTCCTTTCAATGCGTGGCTTACATTGTCCTTCCTCGTTTCCAGCCCACGGCTGTGAATCAATGCCGATACTGTTATTATCGGATTGTTCCCGTGGCTCTGGCTTCTCAACGTCTTCGCCATTTCTCCTTTCACAATTTCTCTCTCCAACCATTTCGTTCTCTTGCTCATCGTTACACGCCTCCAAGCCCCTCCGAAATCCCCCAACTCCTGCGAAGAGCTCACAGCACCTTATCTCCTTTAACTCCTTTATCATTCTTCTTTATCTTCTCCTATGCACCTCTGCAAGCTTTCTTGTCCATTCATTGAAAGATGTTTCTTCGTTCTCTCCTTTGATTCTTCGGATGACTTTTTTCTGTGGCATTTGTCGCACAGCGTTTGAAGGTTCTTGTATTCTGGATCATCAGTCCAGTCTATGCCACCCTTCCACAGAGGCACAACGTGGTCGCAGTTTGCAATAATATTACTTAGTTTAATCCATTCCATTTTTTCATCTAATGTTGACCCAATTAGAGATCTAGTGAAATAATTTCCGAATCTTACGGTTGCACCGCATTTCTTGCATTTCCATCCATCTCTCTCATAAACTGCATATTTTACGGAAGTCCAATCTTTATAGTGAAGCTGAAAGAACCTGCCTTTGCAGCCCTCAGAACAGTAAACTTTGCGTTTTTTATTAAAGGCTAAACTGAGCCCGCAGTTGAGGCAAATCCAGTCTCCAGCCCCATTCTTTTTCGGCTTGAAGATCTCAGGATCATAGTTTGAACTAGACCGCCAAGTCATTTTTTCTTTACCACTCTGCAATAATCGTTCCATGCTTTGATAGCCTTTCTCCCCTCTTCATAGGAAAGACTTTCCTCATAGAGCATCCCACAATCACACAGAAAGATGAAGCATTTGAGGCACATCTTGTTCACTTCCATGTAGAAGTTGCTCTCGCCCGTAGGAACTTCTTCTCTATGGCATGTTTCACACATCATTTCTTATCCCCCTGAACCTCGTAAAGATTAACGACCAAGCCTGTTATTCTGCAAAACTCGTCCTTTTCATGAACATTCAATTTCTCATATTGCTTAGTTACAGAAACAACTTTATGCAAACTAATAAAAGGCACTTCTTTATCCCTTCCCTACCTCACCACGGTCTTGTTTAGAGCCTTATCTACCTGTTTCTTGTCCTCTTCCAACACCTTGTTCACTATCCCCATGATGCTCTCATACTCCTTCGAGAAGCGTGGAACATGTTGCAGCCAGACCGTGAACACGCCTACTAGGATGCTTGCCTCCTCAGTTGTCAAATCTATATTCATCCTTTTCATCTCCTTGCTTAGTTTACTTCATGCAATTATCACAATATCGCAAGAAAACTACCCTTCTTGAAGGATAGATGAATTGCGAAAAGCTTAAATTGTTTCTGCTGTTTAGGAATCTTAACTCTTGACTGCAAGCATCTGGCGACAGGTGGGGTTGTACGGCGTAAGCCTTTCGGTCTTGAGCAGGCTGTGTCAGGCATAATCACAAGTCCTCGACTGAGACTCGTCCGTCCGACATCAACCAGCCAAACGCGCTCCGTACCTCTTCAATGAGGCGTCTCATGGGGAACCAACCCCTTAACGAAAACTGGAAGTGCAAGCCTCCCAATTCATTGAGGGGTAGTTGACCACAATATCCACAATATCCACAATGCTGAGGCTTCTTGATCTCTATGAAGGAGATCAGGCTGCAATGCCACATCACGAGGTCAGCCCAGCAATATCTGTTATGGAAAAACCTGTCAATTAAGACCACGATTTCCCACTTGATCTTGTTCTTCAATGGCTCATTAGATAGAAAATGGTTTAGCATTTCTTTCGTCTCCTTGTTATGTCTGGGACTTCATCCAGATCATAGAAAATCTTAACATCACACTTCTTAGCCAGTTCTAGTTCAGCATCAGCGCCATGAGATGATGAAATATAGAACAGTGCATCACAGAGCAGCAACCATCCATTATCGAGCTCATACCATTTGCTTTTAGGAAAATCCCCGTCTGGATGCAGCCAGACATAGTGGGTAAGATGGGGAATGTAGGGGTTATGACCTTTTTTGATTAATGCGCAGCCTACTCTTATTGCCTCATTAACATTGGCTTGAACTACTCTTGCAGAATCATTAGAATACGGACCAGCGACATAGATCCTCATCTTTCACACCCACTCCAGAAAATATTTATAGGAAAACTCATCCCAAGCCACGTCCACGCCCGAAAGAGCCACCGTAGCCCCTATCTCCCTCACCCCATCCGCCCATCTCTCCAGCCGAGAAGCCGAGAACAGCCTGTTAAACGCCTCCTCGAAACCAGCCAGCGAGCTTTCAGGCCCACCGATCACCCGTATCTGTAGCTTCCTCCGATCATTCGGGTCCTCATCCTCATCTATCCAGCCCACCATCCTTATAGGGTTCAGGAACAGCCTCCTCAGCTCCGACTTGCTCCGCGCCGAGCGGTACACCTCAATATTCTTCCTTGAAATATCATCCATGCTAATGCCCGAAGGCTCAAGCTCAGCATCCTTCTCAGCCTTCAACGCAAGCAATACCTCGCCGAAGAACGAGATAACGTTCCCCGGTATTCCCGATCTAGTGGCCTCAGCAATATAGCTGAACACTTTGAGGACTTGGTTTAAATCCCGAAGCGTCGCGAGCGCCATGCTCCTCCCATCCATTCCCCTTAGCCAGGGCCTCTGGTACAGGTGGAAGTAGGTGTACTGCTGGATAAGCGTGGTCAGCTTGCCAAAGTCCCTCATGTCCCTCGGCACCGTGTGGGGGTAGCACTGCGCCAGCTCCCCTCCATATGGGATTACTACATCAAAGTCTCTCATCGCCCTTGCAATGCCTTCCATGTTCTCCCTGTAGAGCACAAGCGTCTCATCCGGGTTATGGTTGTTCCAGGGCTCAGCCGCCTTAGCCCCCTGCAACAGGATCGCATCTCGATACTTCTCCTCGCTCATCTCCGGAGTAATATTAACACTCCTAGTAGCTAACTCCTCCTGGAAGGTGGGATCTGTCGTGCAAAAAATAGTTGCCGGGAAGCCGCGTATGTACACGTTCTTCGTCTGCAATCCCCCACCCCCCTTAGCCTTATCCGTGAACGAGAACCTTATCTCCGGCGCATCATGGCTCAGGATCGGCCTAAGCCTTGCAAACGTCTCCATGTTCGGAGCCTCCAAGAAGATCAATAGTTTGCCACTCATGTCTACAACATTCTTAAGCGTCTTAGACTCCGCACTCTTCCAGTCCACATCCCCAGCATCCACCTCTTCGCCCTGCTCATTCATGAGCCTAGAATAGTCATGCACAAGCGCCGTCGGGCTTAAGCCACCGAGGAGCCAGACATCGTCCTTTGGGAAGAACTTTGTCGACTGCATAACACAATATGTCTTGCCTATCGAGTTGTGAACGACGACCCCATTTTTCAGTATGAAGTTATGGTGGATTGGGACGTAGAAGTCGAAGGTTTCTGCAAATCCCAGCTCTCTGATCTCCAAGATCGGAACACTTGACCTGACGCACTTTCCTTCAACCCCCACGCAATCAGGCTTGCGACCTTCGAAAAGCTTTTCTCCACTTCTAGATCCGTTACCCTTATGATCGAATAACCCATGCTCTGAAACTCCGTATCCTTCTCTGCATCTGTTTCCTTCGGATGCCACCTCAATCCATCCACTTCCACTATGAGGCGGTTGCATACTATGAAGTCTGGGAACTTCGTTCCGATCTTGGTTCTCAACGGGGCGTTCCATACAAAGGGAATACCCACGCCTCCCAGCAACTGCTTTATAGCTTTCTCTCCCTTCGTCATATAGTTCCGCCTCATCATTCGCATAACTTCTCCATTTCTTAACAAGTGCTGTTCTCTCTTCACTGGGTCTTGCCACATTTTCCTGAATGTTTCGCTTGATATTTGTCGTTGTTTCTTCCACCATTCTGGTGGCATCTTCTTCATTCCAGCCCTGATCGCCATAATTGTTTTTGAAGCATAGTCGAAGTCTTCTCGCCACATCTTCTTTATCGTTTCCGATACCTTCTTTCGTGCTTCTGGTTGTTTCATAGGATTGTTTTTCAGGTTCCTTTCCGTCGTGATGACGCTTGACAAACAACTTTTTGAACAGAAATTCCTTGAATTTACTTGACTTGGAAAACGCTTGAACTTCTTCTGGCACTTTGCACAGATTACTTCTATTTTCGTCTTCTTTGATTTCTCCCTGAACTTCTGTCTCAGTGCCTCTCCTTTCTCGCTCTTCCAAAAAGCCGTCTTTATTTCTCGTCTCTTTTCTATCGGATAATTCATATTCAATCAACTTGTTTTTATACGAACCACCATATAAATAGTTTTGTGGAACAGTTACAAGCATATCCCCGACCTTCAATTTTCCAAGAGGGATTTCTTCTACAGTATTTTCCCTATCCACAAAAAAGGTATGCTCAATGGTAGCTCTCACGCTACCAATACTTGTAACCAATTCATAGACTTTCTTTCTACCAGTCGAGAACGGCGTAGCATCAGAAACCGTAACCACATCATTCCGAAAATCATAGCTCACAAGATCCAAGAAGCCACTATCTCTGAAATAACTCCAAGCATCAACAGCCAATGCAGACTCGATTTTCCCTTCTTTCCAAATCAGTATTTCCTCATCGTAGGAAAGGCAAGAGGGCCCCCTAACAAATGTGTTAAGGGGGTTAGGCGAGTACGCCGATAAAGCGGTCAGGAATATTATTTGCTTCAGCACCTCGTCATGCTTCACCGAGCGGTCAAGGTAGTCCATGTACCTGTTGAACGCCTGGGGGTGTCTTCCCACCCAGACGCGGGGGCATGTGGCGTCCCACTGCTTCATGTCCTTGAGCAGTATTTCTCGTCTAAGTGTTACCATCTCCTCTTTTCCAAGGCCGAGGGGTATGAGTATGTCTTCCAGGTCGTCGTGCACTACTTCGCCATGCTCGTCCCGTATGATCCCTGAGTTGAACTCCAGCCTCCTGAAGGGTGGCGTCTCCTTTCCCGCATACTTGAATATGTATCCCCGTTCCGTCCAGCCTAATGCCACTAGAGGGGGAGGGGTGTCAGCCATAGCCTGCACCCTACTGCTTTGCCTTGTCACTACTTTTTGCCGCTACCCAGGCGCATGGATTAGCCATAGCCTTCAGCGTCGCCTCCGTGACATCGCCAATGAGGTGTATCCGCTTCAACCCTGACTCATCCTCGTCTGTTCCAACCTCTATGAACTGGTTGTTAGCGTCCGCCTTCTCCCGTAGGGGCTCTATTACGCGTCCGAAGAGGAAGTTGTCCAGCAATGCCGTATCATGCAATACAGGCGTGTCGAATGTGACCTCTACCTCTCCCTCCTTCAGCGCCGCTGTCCCGTACTTCTTGCCCTGGTAGACCAGGTCCATTGTCGAGATTGGTGCTGGCGTTGGTGCTTGTGCATCTATGGGTATTGCGAACTTCTGCTTTATCATCAGCTCCGCGTTCTCGGCTGGAATATTGGCTATGTCCTCTGGCTTGAAGGGTCCGTAGTCTTTAAGGTCCATTCCCACGGTTCTTGGCGCATCCGTTATGAAGCGTATTGTCATCATCTTCTGCTGTGGTGGTGCTGTAGTGACTGGCTTTTCTAGGATGGTGTCAGGGTAAGGGAAGTTTGATGATATCTGAGTCTCCTTTGCTGGAGCTATGGGCTTCTGGGGGGTGGGCGTTATCTTCTGCACCCGCTCATCCCTCTTGTCCGCTAGATATTCTTTGATGCACTCTGTCGCAAAGTTCTCAGGAATAAGGGTACGTAAAGCGTTCCTCTGTGCCTTGCTCAGTGCTTGCACCCATGCGAACTCGTTTGGAGCGCCTTTGAAGTAGAACTTGCTCGCCTTCGAGTATCCCCACATCTCCAGCATCTTCCCATTCGGAGCCGTGAAGGTTGCTTTGCAGCTTGCCTTAAGCTCGTCGGCGTTCTCTTCCAAAATGTTGGCTTTCTCCACTTTGATGTCGTAGCCCTGGAGTCGCACCATTGCCTTTGCCACCTCGTAGACACCCTTAATGCTTAGCCCCGTGATTATTTTGCCTGTGCGGTCCTCGAACTGGTACACGAGGGTCTTCGCATAGATGCCTTTCACTTCGTCAGCGATTTGCGTCTCATCTAAACGCTCGAATTGAATATATGCGTCATCCCTGTTCGCTATCTCCGTTGTTTTTTCATTAATCATTTCTTAGTCACCTCCATTATACTATGAATCCGTACTGATTCCTATCATTCCTCAATGCCACTACTGCTTCCACGAGGACACATTTTGCCTCGTTGCTTATTTCTAGCTTGGATATTTCTTCAAAATTCATTCTTTCTCACTTACTCCCAAAATCTTGTTCACCAGCCACTCTGCGTGGCGGCTCTCGGATAGGCGTTGGCTGTGCGTGGGTTCTTTGTTGCATGCTACTTCTGTGAGGAAGTCTATGATGTCTATGGAATAGAGGACTGCATTGGATGCCACTGAAACTGCTAGAACGCTTTTTTCTTTATCATATTTTATTCCCATCACAGTCCGCCCTTTGCCTCAGCTCCGCCTTGAACACCTTCTTCCTGGGGGGCTTCTTCTTTTTCTGTTTCAGTTTTTCCAGTCTCCTTCCGTTTCAAGAGTATGGTATTTTTCTGGTATATTATCTGTATCCTGTAGCCCTGCTTGAGCAGATCCGAAACCTCAGCATTTGGCACATCCTTCATATCCTCTACGTCGTCAAACTCGCCGATCTTCTTCTCCTCTTCAAGCTTCGGCTTTTCATCCTCATTCTCATAGAAGACAAGATGATACACTATTCCATTTTCTAATCCGAACGGCTCTCCCCTATGGATAGCAGGATCAAGAACATATCCATTATCTAAGCTTCTTTGCACACTATTATAATCGTCTTGTTCACTTGCTAAAATAATTGTACGCTTCATATCTTCTCATCTCTTGGTAAATATACTCTATCGTAGTTTCAAAACCTTTTATCCGCGACCTCAAGGCCTTTTTATCGGCTTCCAGCTCGACTATCCTTTCTTCCAAGCCCGCGACCTTGTCTCTTAACGTTTCTTCCAATGTAGGCATTTAGAATCCCTCGCTCATCGATCTGACGTCGGCGCGAAGCTCTTCCGTGGACTCATCCAGCACGTTTCGGTACTCATATACCTTCATCTGCTTGGGCTTCGCCTTCACATGCTTCGAATAGCACTCCGTGTAGTGTATGCAGCGTTGTTTGCAGTCGTATGCTGGGTGTTCCAGCTTGGTTGCACAGGTCATTTCTTCATCTCCCTACTAATATCTTCCAAAGAATACATGATGCTCCACATGATGCAGTTTTCCTTAGACTTCATATACCATTCGCACGATTCCGTGCATCGTTGCTGTTGTAATGGGCATTGCGTCAACCTTAATCAGCTCCCTTCTTATCTTCCACCTTGATGATCGTCAGCTCCACGAGGTCGCCGTTCTCAAGTTTTAGGAACTCTCGTAGCATGTCTGGCACTGTGACTCTTCCGCCCTCGATTATTCGGGCGATGAAGGTTCTTTTTTCAGTCATTTTATTGCACCTAACTACGTTTAATGTAGCATTTAGTAGTATATAAGATAATATGTACAAAGAAATTAGACTAAAAACACTAAAAAGTATAGTACAAAAAAGATGATACTATCAAAAAACAGGCTAGCGAGGCTTCTTCTTCCCAGACACAGCCAACGCCACCACCAGCACAGCCGCACCCCCTCCCAAGAGGATATATGGAAGCCAGTAAGGAGGCTCATCCCCATCAGGCTCATCAGGAGGTGGGGGCGGTGGAACAGGCACAGCTACCGTGAATCTCATAGATGCCACAAGGCTCTCAACCAAAGGCATCACCCTACGTGTACATCAACAGCTCAAGCTCAAGATGCCAATCCCTATCAGGCATAAACACCGAATTGCTAGACGAAGGCAGCCCAAACCTCGTGGAAGCCCCCGCGTCAAGCCAGTAGGGATTGCCATACTCCTCAGCCACTATGTTGTTCGGAGCAACCATGTCCAAGTCGATGATCCTAGCCCTAAAGGTAGCCCCCATAAGTGAAGTGTTAGTATAGTCACCCATCATGAGCTCTCCCACGTCAAAGGCTGCACCGACATGCCAGCCACTAGGATAAACCAGACCAGAGAAGCTTCCTGTGAGCGCTCTTCTTGTAACCGTGAAGTCAAGCCTGGCAACCTGCGTCTCCGCCAACGCACCCGCCAGCCTTGTATACCTTCCCCCGAGGCTCTGCCTCTGCATCAAAAGCGCCACGGCACCAACGCCGATGCTTCCCGCAATGACCAATCCCGCTAGATGGCTGTCCTTCATGGCTAGAGCCTGCCCCTGAGCCTCTGAACAGCAAGCCCCAGCACAGCACCTCCCAAGCCAAACGGAAGAGCCAAGTTCTTTTTACCCTTTTTTGACACTCCTTTCCCTACCAAGGCTGCCGCCAATGTTAATCCACCGATGACCATAAGGTTCTCAACAACCGTTGACTCTCCCTCCAGCAGCCCTGAGACTCCAAGAGGCGCCGAGAAGACTGTTCCATAGGCATCTGTAACGGTGAGGGTTGCAGTGAAGCTTCCAACCTTAGCATACGTATGCACATTGGTTATTAGAGGTGGATTAACCACTGCACTTCCACTGCCTGAGGTTGTGCCATCACCATAGTTAAGCGTCCAAGTATAATTGGGGAAGCCTCCTGCTATCTGGAAGGTGAACGTTACTGCTAGCGGAATCTTGCCGCCTGTAGGATTAGCCGTGAAGGTTGATGTTAACAATGCGGCAACATTGAATGGTCCAAATGTTGCTACTCCGCCTGCGCCTGTCAGGGGATCTGCCACGGTCACGGTTACTGTCTTGCTTCCTGCTGTGGCATATGAGTGGCTTGAAGTATATGGGCTCCAGTATTGGAGGTCTCCGCCCGTATCGATTGTTCCGTCTCCCCAGTCAACGACCACGTATGAGAAGGCATTTGGAGTCCATGAGGCTGTTATGCTTGTAGGCCTTCCAACATATCCCGCTGTGCCTGTTACGGTTACTGCCAGAACGCCAGTTGTCTGGATTAATTGTGTCTTTATTACATTCATCTAAAACACTCTATCTAAACTTATATCTTGGTGAATCTTCTATTTAAGACGTATGAGGAATATTCCATGCCCGTTGACCCGAAAACCCTTAGGCTCATCATGAAATACATCGCTGGAGACCAGATCCATGACCTGAAGATGCATGAGCAGCTGTGCAGGAGCATACTTGGCAATAATTATACCTTTGTGCATACTTGGAAAGACAAGCCTTCAAAATGGCTGGGGAAGGGGCACAGGGTATTATTCCACGATGCCGCGACAAACATGGCTATAGGCTTAGTCTCTAAGGATCCGAACGCCGCTATTGCGGGCATGCTGCACGATTGGCTGGACTTTTACGAGACAAAGGCTAGAAAAGCCCTAAGAGGATAAAAACTATAGCTGTTTTGCTTCTAGTTCTTTCTGGAGCGTGGATATCTGCCTTCCAAGGATTATGGCTACGACGGCTGAGGCTGTGACGCTTGAGGCTACGCCTATGGTGAAGTCACGCCAGAAAGTAGACTTCTTTCTATCAGCCATCTTCCTTCTTCCTTCTCATTCCATCCCTTATCTTGCACTGCTTCTTCGATATCCATCTTCCAGTCTTCTCGTTTCTACATCGAGAACCAAAATAATCACGTCTAGCCGTGGCTATTCACCTCTTCCTACATTTTGCGTTAAAAATCTTTACCAAGTTCCTACGGTGCTGGGCTTCTTGCCTTGACATCCCAGCGATAACAGCGTACTTTCCTGTGAAAGCACTGCTAAGCCTTCTCCTAAGTATAACGTATTCTTTGGTTGCCTTAGCCTCATCCTTGATAAAATAGTTGAGCCTACCACAGAGACTGCTGGAGAACTTCTTAACCATTCTATTTCCACAAGCTCCTGTGAACCGTCTTCTCCTCGCTTGTGCCGTATTTCGCGATAAAGGGCTTCTTCTCCTCAGGCCCAACAACCTCAAAGTTGCTGCCCGGATGACCTAGAACGTCCTCAAAATTCCTCTTAAGACACTGAATCTCTGCGGGCGTGAACATTCCACCTCGTGCCTTGCCTTGGACCTCGATGTAGCTGAAGGCTGTTCCTGTGCCCCGTTTCACGGATACGGTTGGGCATTTTCTCTTTATTATGGCTCGGATGATTGATGCTTCCATGCCGAGCTTCGAAGCCACACGCTTAACCAATCATTTCACTGTCCTAAGGCTTGCATTTGCCCGAAACGAAACGGTAGCCATCGCCGGTCCTGCAGTATTTTCGCCCTTTTTTCGTGCATGCGCACTTTCCTATCTTGAGTTTCAACTGTTACGACTCCTTAGCCATTACATGCATTTCTTCATGCATGTCTTACGTGCGCGTTTCCCTTTGCCAGCGCATTTATGACTGCATCGACCGATTTTTTTGCTCATCGTTACACCTCTCAGAAAAATCTATTTTTTCGCTCTCTTCAGACAGCGATTATGCTTTCCTCTTTTGAGACATTTGGTCTTTCTAGCCATTTTCCATTTTCACCCCTATACGTTTATTTCTTCTTACATCTTCGTCCTTTGGTCGGGTTCTTCAATTTTCCATATTTACATCTTACCATAGTTTATTACCAAGATAGAGTTAGGCTGAAGGAGTATTTATGGGAGTGTTCAAATAGTTTTTAACGCCTTCAGGAAGAAGCTTATGCAGTTGCCCAGCTTCTCACCATTGCAGTCCTCCACCCTTTTAGCGAGTTCTGTTAGCACCGCTCTAGACACCTCCACATACTCGGTGAATATGTGCTGTGGCTCGTAGTAGCCCATCTGCCTCCCCGTCACACGGTGAATAAGAATCCCCATCCCAGCCATCTTCTGCATATGGTAGTGCGTCAGCGAAGAAGATATCCCAAGCCTCCGAGCCACCTCACGGAGCGAGATGTCCTCTCCTTCTTCAAGGAGCAGCCTCAATATTTTGAGCTGGATATTGTTGTTCATCATCGCTTTAACAGGTATTTTAGGCAATTACTTAAGGCTTGTTAGCTATATAACAAAACCTATATACTACTTAGTAGTAACGGTGTATTAGGTAGTATAAATTATTAGGATATGAAAAGAAAATGAGCCAAAAAACAAAAATAGAATGTATTGAATGCGGCCATAAGTTCAGCAGAACTATAGGCGCTCATACGGTTGAGGTTGAATGCCCTAAGTGCCACGGCGTTGATGTGGAGGTAGTATAAAGAAAATGAATCAAACAGAAAAAGAATTACTCGCAAGAGAACTTTATCGTTTTATATCTCATGTTGACCTAATGGATGGCGAACTCGGCACGAGAGAAGAAAAAACTCAGTTTGTTTGGCAATATATCAATTTAAAATATCCAGATTAAAGGAGGCAAATTAAATGTTCTCTAAAGAAGAGTTTGAGCAAGCAAAGACAGCATATTTCGTTGCTAAAGTGAAAGTAGACATCTTAAGGGAAGAACTTGAGAAGGTCAACAAGCCAGTTGAAGAAGCATTAGACGCGGGCAAGATCACAAGCGAAGAATGGGCTACGATCACCACAGATAACGAGTATAAAACAGATTATCCCGAGCTAATAGACGCTATGTGGAAGGCACAGGAAAAGGTTATTGCATTAGCGGGTGAGGGGCTGAAGCAGCATGCCGATTCTAAACGGTGGGAGCAGATCAGACCCTTGTTTGAAACAAAGTATTTGCATGTTCGCGATAAACTGCTTGACTTGTCACTAAGGTGGGCTGGTGAATAAGATGTCTATAGCCGAAATATTCTATAAACAGCATTATGAAGAGGTTATCTCCAAAGCCTTAACCGAAGATGAAAAACAAATCTTAGCGAAAAAGATAAGTGAACTAACTTTATCCGAACCGATCTGGCTAAGCAAGAAAGACTATGCCGCTAAATTTCCAGAGCTGAAGCCATTCATCAATGCCAAGTTAACAGGTCTGTACCTCTGCGGGATCATGGCTGGGATCGTCAATGAGCTGCAAGGGGGGGAAACAATTTGCCTAAGCTGATGAAAGCCATCAAGATCTCCGAGGACCTTTACGTTAAATTGAACAAGATCTGCGGGCAGCTGCAAGCCGCCAACGGCACTGAACGGAAAACGATCAACGACGCCATACGGCACCTCATAGACGAAAGCGAAGTAGCTGAATAGCAAAAGAAATATCTCAGGAAGGTTATAGAAGAAGGAAGTGAAGATTATTGAGCGATAAAAACAGAAAGAAGACAGTTGTTAATATGAACTATCCTCCAGACGATATGCCCCTTGAGGAGCAGGAAAGGTTCTGGGGAACATGGACTAAGGAAGACACGAAATACATTGAAGACGCAAAGAAGGCTGCGACCGAGATTTGGAGGAAGAAGAAGAGCCATGCCCGACCAAGCCCCGTGTAAATGCAGTTTCACATCTGGATCTGCTAAGTCCAAGGCACTTACAGACTTCACCAAAAGCTATGGCGACAATATACCTGACGACGTTATCCGAGAGGCAACGAAGCCTGAGAAACTTGATAACTGGAAGACCTTCTGCGACTGCAACGACCCCAAAAAAATAATCTCAGC
>Ga0180732_1000182_pt1 | contig 61985 bp, 59 predicted proteins | sample KR11_01MetaG_FD_148674 | JGI IMG/M metagenome (GOLD analysis project Ga0180732, IMG submission 148674) | Groundwater microbial communities from the Olkiluoto Island deep subsurface site, Finland - KR11_0.1 MetaG | ecosystem: Environmental > Aquatic > Deep subsurface > Groundwater | place... | reverse complement strand
TTTAAGTAAAACTCACGGATTAAATTCTGTAAAATTTTTCTTGAAGTGGACCCAAGCATTAATGCTTTGCCGCAAAAAAATTATTTGCAAAGGAACAAGTTTTCCACCAAATTAAGTTACTTATACCTTATATGGCTATATGGCTATAAAATTTTATAACAATATAACCATATAGCAATATAGCCATATTTGTAGGAATATTTTAATAAGCAAAAAACAATATTCAATAAATCCATAATTCTTAAAAGAGTAAACTATGTCTTCAAAGATTTTATCCGCCGCCGTCATTGGCTTGGACGCAGAGATTGTTGAGGTGGAAGCTGACACCGGAGGAGGGGAGTTGGGAATAATAGCTATAGTCGGCTTGCCTGACATAGCTGTTTCAGAATCAAGGGAAAGAGTGAGAAGCGCCATAAAAAATTCTAATTTATTTTTGCCAAGAGTCAAGGTGACGATTAATCTGGCGCCGGCTGACTTAAAAAAGCACGGGCCAAGCTATGATTTGCCGATTGCAGTAAGCTTGATGCTGGCCGCGGGATCTTTCAGCTTGGCCGGAGATCCTCAAAAAATGGTTTTTGCGGGAGAGCTCGCGCTGAGCGGTGATTTGCGGCCGATTAACGGAGTTTTGCCAATCGCCATTAAGGCGCAACAAGAAGGAATAAAAACCATTTATGTTCCGGAGGGCAATGCGCGAGAAGCAAAATTAATTAAAGACATTGAAGTGATTCCAATAAAAAATATAAAACAGCTGGTTAGGCATTTGAACGGAAAAGAGCTGATTGAGCCGGCTGCTTATGTTGATTTTAATTTTTCCAATGCTGAAATTCTGTCTGACATGTCGCATATCCGCGGGCAGGAGCATGTAAAGCGCGCCATGGAAATTTCAGCCGCCGGAGCCCACAATATGCTTATGTCCGGGCCTCCCGGGTCGGGCAAGACATTGATTGCGCGCACCATGCCGTCTATTCTGCCTGATTTAACATTGGCAGAAGCATTGGAAACGACAAAAATTTACAGCGTAGCGGGCGAGCTGCCGGGAAATACCGCCTTAATGACCAGCCGCCCGTTCAGATCGCCGCACCATACCGCGTCAGGAGCAGCTTTGGTGGGAGGAGGAGCGTGGCCGCGGCCGGGCGAGATTTCCTTGGCTCATCGCGGGGTTTTATTTTTGGACGAATTCGGCGAGTTTCCGCGGCAAATTTTGGAAAATTTGCGCCAGCCATTGGAAGACGGGATTATAAATGTAAGCAGGGCCGCCGGAAACCTTACGTTTCCAGCCAAGTTTATTTTAGTCGCCGCCATGAATCCGTGCCCTTGCGGCTATTTGGGAGATAATGAAAAAGTTTGCGTTTGCTCGCCGCACCAGACAGCCAATTACAAAAAGAAAATATCAGGTCCGATATTGGACAGGATAGATCTTCACGTGGAAGTGCCGCGCGTTAAATTTGAAAAACTTTCTTCTGAAGCGGGAGGAGAGAATTCAAAAGACATTAAAATTAGAGTGCAGAAAGCCAGATCCGTCCAGCAAACAAGGTTAAGCAAAACTCCTTTTATGACTAATTCCGAGATGTCTTCCGAGGCGGTAAAGCAATTCTGCCAAGTGGACGGCGATTCAATGGCGCTTCTGCGCAACGCGGTGAACCAGATGCATTTGTCAGCCAGATCTTATTTTCGCATTCTTAAGCTATCGCGCACAATCGCTGATTTGGCTGAAGAGGAAAAAATATCAACTCCTCATATCGCGGAATCGCTCCAGTACAGGGCCAGGGCGGATATTTAACTTTTTGTTTTTTTTTGGTATAATGTAATTAATCATAGAAGGTTAGTCTTTAAAGTTTTCAAAGCATAAATTCCAAACTCCAAATCACAAACAAATCTCAAATTCCAATAATCTAAATTCCAAACATTAATAAAATTAATTTTAGCTATTAAAAATTTATATTTTGGTATTTTGGAAATTGGAATTTGTTTGTTATTTTGGCGCTTGTCCCGCCTTTGCGGGATCCCGCTGCGGCGGTGATCATTTGGGATTTCAGAAATTATATTAACAACTATTAATACTATAATAATTTTATTCTATTTATGCCTAAAAAACTAAAATCAATTCTACTTCTATTAATAATAGTTTTTCTTCCTGGGTTTGGCTTGAAATGCGAATCGCAGGAAGTTAAAAAGGCGATGAAGCCGATAACCTTAACTTATTGGCGGGTTTGGGACGGTCCGGACGCTTTTGCGGATATTATCGCGGAATACAAAAAAATTCACCCCAATATAAATATTGAATACAAAAAATTGCGTTATGAAGAATATGAAAAAGAGCTTTTAGACGCCTGGGCGGAGGATAGGGGGCCGGATATGTTTTCAATCCATAATACCTGGGTTAAAAGATACCAAAACAAGATTGAGCCCATGCCGGCTCAAATAACAATGGCTTACCCGATCGTGCAAGGAACAATGAAAAAAGAAGTAATTGCCGAGGTGAGGACTGTGAATAGCCCTAATTTAAAGGAGATTAAAGACAGTTTTGTTGACGCGGTTTATAATGATATAGTTATTAAAGTTGCGGATGATGCCACCAAAGAAATAAAAGAGAGAGTTTTTGGTTTTCCGCTGGCTGTTGATACTTTAGCCATGTATTATAACAAGGATCTTTTTAATAACGCGGGAATAACCGAACCGCCGGAATATTGGAACAGGGAATTCCAGCAGAATGTTAAAAAGCTTACTCGGCAGAATACTAAAGGCCAGATTATCCAGTCAGGCGCCGCTCTCGGCGGCAGTAAAAACATAGAAAGATTCAGTGATATTTTATCAGCTTTAATGATGCAAAACGGCTCTGTTATGATGAGCGACGGGGGCTATGTGATGTTCCATCAAATCCCGCCGGCATTCTCCGGCCAAACCTATAATCCGGGATTAGAAGCGCTGCGTTTTTATTGCGATTTTGCCAATCCGGCGAAAGAGGTTTACAGCTGGAATAGCGGCATGGATGATTCTTTGGAAATGTTCGCGCAAGGCAAGCTGGCTATCATGTTTGCTTATGCTTACCATCTGCCGCAAATTCGCGCTATAGCTCCAAAACTTAATTTTTCCGTAGCCAAATTGCCGCAAATAGAGGGCGATCAGCAAAAAATCAATTTTGCCAATTATTGGGTTGAAACGGTTTCCAAGAAAAGCGAATATTCAAGCGAAGCATGGGATTTTCTCCAGTTTATCAGCAAGGCGGAGCAGGTGAAGAGCTATTTAGACAAAACAAAAAAACCGACTGCTTTGCGCTCTTTGATAGATGAGCAGATTCACGATGAAGACATAGGCGTTTTCGCCGGGCAGATTCTTACCGCCAAAAGCTGGTACCGAGGCGCTGATTCAAGCGCGGCTGAGCTGATTATGGGAGAAATGATTGACAATGTTGTAGGCGGGCAGGACATTATTGAGGACATTATCATTACAGGAGCCAGGCAGGTTCAGCAAACCATTCAGAAGTAAGAAGTAAGAAGTAAGAAGTAAAAAAATTACGCCTCGCCGCAGTCTTCCCGCAATACTGCGGGAGACTGGGACGGTTAATATTTTCCGCCTCGCCGCAGTCTTCCCGCAATACTGCGGGAGACTGGGGCGGTTAACTTAATTTTATGTTTAATAAAAAATATTTAAAATTATTCTTGTGTTTTTGTGTTTTTGTGTTTTTGTGTTTTTGTGTTTTATCAGCGAATTTTTGTTTGGCGCAGATTTTGCCAGCGCCAAGCGATGATGGCGCATGTCCAGAAGGCGAGAATTGCGGAGGATACACCCTTGATGATTTTGTAAAAATATTTACCAATTATTACAGCAGAATTTTGGGCATTATAGGATCAATCGCATTGTTAATGTTTATTTACGGCGGGATTATGTTTTTGGTTTCTGCCGGCAGCAGCGAGAAAGTTCAGCAGGCCAAGCAGATAATTATCGGGGCGGTGATCGGCTTGGTTATAGTTTTTGCAAGCTATACTATAATTCAATTTGTTTTCACTGCGTTAGAAATTCCAAATGCAGGAAATGGAGGTTGGGCTACTGTTAATTGGTTTAAGAAATAATAGAAACAATATAGCCGTTTTTTAATATCCGCGTTCGCGCCGCCGCGGGCGTTGCGACCGCTTTCGGCGCGTCGCAGTCTCCTGAAAGGGACTGCGACGGATAAGCAGGCAAACCGTCGCAGTCCTCTGCGGAGAGACTGCGACGAGGCGGAAATTTAGCCGTATAAAATAAATATGCTGAAATTCAAATCCAGTAAAATATTATTAGACAGTGAAACAGTGGCGGAGCGGCTGCGGGGAGCCAGGCAGCAAAAGAAAATAAAACTGGAAGACGCGGCTAAAAAACTGAATATAAGCTATAAATACCTTAGGGCGCTGGAAACAGGAGAATATGACAAATTGCCAGAAGGAGTTTATGGAAAAAATTTTTTGCGTGAATACGCTTTTTTTTTGGGATTTAGCCGGACAGAATACAATGAGCTGGCAAATGATTTTTCCGAAGAAAAAAATATCATTCGTCCGTTTAAAAAGCGCGAATTATTTTCCAAGCAAAGAGTTAAAAAAAGGTATTTTTTAGCTGTTCCCAAAATTTTTAAAAGCGCCGCGGTTGTTTTTATTTCCGCTGTTTGCTTTATTTATTTGGGGTTCAAGGTGGACAAAGCGATTTCTCCTCCGCAATTGTTTGTTTACAGCCCGGCTGAAAATCTTGCCACAACAGAGCGTTTTATAGAGGTTGCGGGCAAAACTGAGCCGGAATCATCAGTCGCGATAAACGGCGAACAGATTTTAAGCAACCAAGCGGGCGAGTTTGCGAAACAGGTGGATTTAAAAAACGGCATTAACACGATTATTATAATTTCCAGCAAAAAATACGGGCGCGACAATACTATAATTAGGCAGGTTATGGTTGCCAATGAGTAGGGTTTACAGAATAATTGTACTGTGGTAGGATAATCATTGTAATGGCGCGTTTATTTATTAGCATATGCGAGCCAAAATTTTATTAATAAAAAATTCTATTGTTAGGATTGATTACGCAGAGTAAGAATTTTGAGTTAAGGAGGCGGAATAAAATAAGCTCCCTGATACATTAGAGCATGTTTTTTAACGGTTAATTGGAATTATCGCAGCCAGGTTATTTTATTCCCCCCTCAAATTAGTTAAATGCGCTTAAATAGCAAATTTTTTTCAACAAAATTAACACGGAAATTGATCAGTATTAGCTTTAAATCGCGTATTTTTGATTTTGCGCTGTTATTTTAATTTTGTTATTCATGGAATGCCGTTAAAGGAAAATGCCGCGAATCAGCGCGTTTTCCGGCGAAAAATTTTTGCGATTCAACTCAAACAAGCCTCCTATCAGTAGAATATTAAAAAACTATGGAATATATTATTTATGGTATTCTGGCTGTCGGCGGTTTTTTTGCTGGTTATTGGCTGAGGAAAAAAAGAGCTTCCGCGCAAGTGAGCAGCGCTGAATTAAAGGCGCAAAAGATGCTTGACGAAGCTAAAGCCAAACAAAAAGAGCTTTTGCTGCAGTCCCAGGACAAAGCGTTAAAAATTATTGAAGAAGCTAAAAAAGAAGAAGAGAAAAGGCGCGGAGACATCAGCAATCTGCAGGCCAGATTGGAAAAAAGAGAAACAGCTTTTTCGCAAAAATTGCTAGAACTGCAGGATAGGCAGGAGCAGCTTTATGACAAAGTAAATAAAGTTGAAGAAGTAAAAGAAACAATTAAGCAGATTAAGCAGGATCAGCTTGCCAAGCTGGAAAAAATAGCCGGAATGGACAAAAAAGAAGCTAAAGAGATTTTGATTAAAAATGTTGAGCTTGAAATCAAGGATGATTTAATGCTCAGAATCAACAAATTAGAAAAAGAATCAGCCGAATCAATAGAAGAAAAATCCCGCGATTTAATGGCCGGGGCAATGCAGCGGCTTGCGTCAACTTATGCCGCTGAAACCACCACAACTATGGTTGATCTGCCAAGCGATGAAATGAAAGGCAGGATTATCGGCCGCGAGGGGCGAAACATTAAAGCCATTGAACAGCTTACGGGCGTGGAAATAATCGTTGATGACACGCCGAACGCCATTACTATTTCCGGCTTTTCGCCCATTAGGAGGCACTTGGCGAAAAGGGCTTTGGATTATTTAATCAAGGACGGCAGGATACATCCTACAAAAATTGAGGAAGCCATTAAAGAAGCTAAAGAAAGCTTGGCGTTAGACATTAAAAAAGCAGGAGAAGAAGCAATATATGAAATTGGAGTAACCGGCTTTGATCCTAAATTAGTTCAAATTCTCGGGCGGCTGAAATACCGCACCAGCTACGGCCAGAACGCCTTAAAGCATTCCGTGGAAGTGGCGCATTTATCCGCGCTGCTGGCGGAAGAACTGGGCGCTGACGTAACAATCGCCAAAAAGAGCGGGCTGCTGCATGATATCGGCAAAGCGGTAGATCATGAAGTGCAGGGAACCCATCCGGAAATAGGCGGCAATATCGCCAAAAAATTCAACCTGCCGGATGAAATATCAGCTCCCATACGAACTCATCATGACGATCGGCCGGACGGGCTTATTTCAGTAATTGTCAAAGTGGCGGATGCGCTTTCGTCCGCGCGTCCGGGAGCCAGGCATGATACTTTTGAGCAGTATATACAGCGCTTGGAAGAGCTGGAAAAAATAGCCACTTCATTTGACGGCATTGAAAAGTCTTATGCCATCCAGGCAGGGCGCGAAGTAAGGGTGTTTGTAAAATCCGAAGAAGTTGATGATTTAAAAGCGCATAATTTAGCCAGAGACATTGCCAAAAAGATTGAGCAAGAATTAAAATATCCGGGAGAAATCAAGGTTAATGTGATTAGGGAAATGCGAGTTACTGAATACGCTAGGTAATCAGCGCAATACGCAATACATAATTTATAAATAATTAAAATATTATTTAGTTAGCGAGTTAACGGGTTAACGAGTTATTGTATCAAATTTAATCAACTCGTTAACTCTTTAATTCGTTAACTAAAAAATAAATAATTTTTTTATGTGTGACGACTTAAAATATGAAAGTTTTATTTATCGGCGATATATGCGGCAAAATCGGGAGGAAAGCGGTTGCCAAAATATTGCCTGAATTAAAAAAAGAATTAAAGCCGGATTTGGTTGTGGCTAATGTTGAAAATCTTGCTCATGGCAAGGGCGTGACTAAAACAACCTTAGATGAAGTTTTCGCAGCCGGGGTTGATTGGGCCACGGGAGGCGATCATTCTTTCAGCAACCACAAGCAAGCGGAAGAAATTTATAACGGCGATTTGCCTATTTTGCGCCCGGCGAATTATTCAGCGGGCGTTCCGGGCAAGGGCTGTTCGCTCATTAAGCTCGGCGATAAAAAAATTCTTTTGATTAATTTGATCGGCAGGGTGTTTATGCGCATGGATTATGATTGCCCTTTCAGGAAATTGGATGAAATATTAGCGGACTATGCAGCGGAAAATTTATCTGCTATAATAATTGATATACACGCTGAAGCAACATCGGAAAAGATTGCCATGAGCCATTTCGCGGATGGAAGAGCAAGCGCTGTCTTGGGGACTCACAGCCATGTAATGACGGCTGATCATGGAATAACTTCGCAAGGGACCGCGCGCATTACCGATGTGGGCATGGCCGGCTCCGCGGAGGGAAGCTTGGGCATTGAAAAAGATGATATTATCAAGACATTTTTAACGCAAATAAAATATCCTCATGTCATACAGGAAAAAGGCAAAGCGATTTTTAACGCAGTGCTTGTCTCCATTGATCCAAAAACCGCGAAAGCAAAATCAATAAAGCCGATTATAAAGTTTACGGAGATAAAATAATATTTTAAAATAACTAATAATCAAATAAGAAAAATAAGAAAAATAAGAAAAGCATTATTTTTTCTTATTTTATTCTTCTTGTTCTTATTTATCTTATTTTAAATTCTATGAATAAAGCAGGATTAATTGAAAGAATCGCCGCTGAAGCGGCAGTTACAAAAAGAGAAGCCGAAGGCATGCTTAATGCCTTGGTAAAAATTATTATCAGCGAGCTCAAAGCAGGCAATGAAGCGACCATTACCGGCTTTGGCACTTTTATGGCAAAAACCCGACATGCCAGAGCAGGCGTTAATCCTCAGAATCCAACGGAAAGAATTCAGATTCCGGAAGTAACAGTGGCTAAATTTAAAACAGGCAAGACGTTAAAAGACGCTTTGAAAGGAAAATAATTCGCGGAAACGTTGAAACAAAAAACTCCGTTCAATTTTGAACAGAGTTTTTTATTTGAATATTTTTTTAAATTGCGATTAAACAAATTTCGTACCCTTTGGGTTGCCGGGGCGAATTAAGATAGCCGTATTTTTGGATATCCGACATCCGACATCCGAAATCCGACATCCGAAACGGTGCGCCCAGCAGGACTTGAAGCTCCTCGGCGCTTTCCGGACATAGCGACACAGCGGGGTCGACCGTTTGCTTAAGAGGCAACTGATCTACTTTACTCCGATACGCACGCAGGATACCGGAGCGAGCTGAGCTATCAGAATTCCGACATCCGACATCTGAAATCCGACATCCGAAACGGTGCGCCCAGCAGGACTTGAACCTGCGACCGTTTGCTTAAGAGGCAACTGCTCTACCAACTGAGCTATGAGCGCCGTTTAATTTTCGATTTACGATTTCAGATTTACGATTTATAAATTCGGAGAATTTTTATTTAGAATAAAATCGAAAATCGACAATCGTAAATCGTAAATTTCAAGTGGCTGGGGAGAGGCTTGAACTCTCGACCTCGGCGTTACTTGCCCCGCACCAAAAATGATGTAGCGACGAGTGGGATTGAACCACTGACCTCGGCGTTATGAGTGCCGCGCTCTAACCATCTGAGCTACGCCGCCTAAATTAAATATATTTTTCAAATTTTATTAATACAATATACTATTTTTGGTGCGGGGTGAAAGTGCCGCGCTCTAACCAGCTGAGCTACCCAGCCATTTCGGATATCAGATGTCGGATTTCGGATATCAGATGTCTGAAATCCGAAATCTGAAATCTGAAATTGTGCCTCCGTCAGGATTTGAACCCGAAATTCTTGGTCCGAAGCCAAGCGTGATATCCATTCCACTACGGAGGCAAAAAAGGGGCGGGGCTATCCAATTGAGCTACAGGTGCATATTACAAAAACTCCTAAAAAGGAGCTTAAATTAATGCTAACATAAAAGCATGGAAAAATCAATACATTGGGCGTGGACTAGAATCAATACCTATTGCACCACCTTAATAATAAGCAATATAAGCGTTTAAATTTAATTTCCACGTGTCTATATTATCAAAATTAGCTTAAATAATCATATAGGAAGTTGTTAAATTGCCAAATAATGTAGTAGTTAAACACATACAGGGTGGTGCAGTAGAACCTTGAATCTACCGGTTTGTTATAGAATTATTGTTTTTTAAAGCTAAAATAAGGCATTGAAATAAAAATTGTTTTTTGATATACTAAAGATAAGTTTTAGATTTAGCTGTTCTTTTGTTAAAATTAATTTTTTAAAAACCATAAATATTCAAGGAGGGAGGGCGATCTATTATGATTATTGTTACTGAATCGGCAATAAAAGAAGTAGAAGATTATTTTAAATTGCAAAAAAAAATTGCGCCGATTAGAATTTTTTGGTCTAGCGGCTGAGGGGCGGGGCTTAAGATGGCTTTGGATAAGCTAAAATAAAATGATTTTGTATTAAAGGAGAATGATCTCGTATTCGTTGTTGAAAATGATTTAATGGAAAAGGCCGGCGTGATTACCGTTAATCATTCTTCCGCAGAAGGTTTTACTGTTTTGTCCGATAATCCATTAGTAGGCATCTGCTCTTACCCTGGCGGATAAAAACATTCAAATCATTAACTGTGTTTTGCAAACAATCGCGAAGCACAGTTTTTATTTTTTTAAAATAATATAATAATTATATTTGTCTTTGTAATTTTTTTCAATTTTTAATCCGGCTTTTTTGGCGATTTTTTTAAATTGACGCTTAGTGAAAGCATGATAATATCTTCGGCTTACAATTTCGCCTGCGCTGTTTTTCCAATCAAACAATATATCGCCTATGTCCATTTGATTTTTTTTAATTAATTTCAGCAGAGTAAATTTTAAAATTAATTTTCTAAATTTTTTCTGTCCCCACAAATTCCACGCAGTGATTATGATTTTGCCTTCATCGCTTACTTTATTTTTAAGCTGCCGCAAGGCTTTGACTCGCAAATCTTTTCCCGGGATATGGTGCAAAACAGCTATGCAAAAAACATAGTCAAAATTAACTTCGGCAATATCGCCTAATTTTAAAATATCGCCTAATTTAAATTTAAAGCCGGGTTTTTGTTTTTTGGCGCTTTTCAAAAGTTTTTGGCTGGCGTCAACTCCAAGATAATCAATATCTTTTCCCTTGAAAGCTTCTATCAAGCGTCCGTTGCCGCATCCGGCATCTAAAATTTTACTGCCATTTTTTACGCTTCCGGTTAGCTTAAGCAACTCCGGCCATAAATGTTTTTTTCTTGTTTCGCTAAAATCTTCCGCAATTTCTTCGTAATTGCGCTTAACGATATTTAATAAATTTTTTTGAGTTTGGTTATCCATATCATTTCCCACAAATCAACAAATCAGCTACAAATTTACAAATATTAATTTAAATATTTTTATTAGAATTTGTAAATTTATTGGGAATAAATTATTTAATCGCTTTTAATTTTGCTAATAGCATTCTTATCTCATCCCAGCTAACATCATCGCCCAGTTCTTCTTTTATCAATGTTAACTTTTCATCGCCGACTTTTTTAATGGCTTCAATAATTTTTTTCTGCTTGGCTTGGCTGACGAATTTATTAATATCTACGGCCAGATCCTTTTCAATTAAATAGCATAAATGCTGGACGATTGTGCCCGGCTTTATATTGCGCGTTTGCGCCATTTCGTCTATTGTCATGCCCTGATTGTATAAATCAAAAGTTTCCAGCTGGGTTAATTTGGTGGTAAAATCAATATTTATGTTCGGCGCCTTTACATCCAATTCATGGTCTTTGTTTTGATTAAAAGTTAAGTATTCTTTTTTCGCTGTTTGCCTGTTGCGGTTTTCTCGGCTTGCATAGCCATGGCTCGGCGCGTCTGTTTTCCGCGCATAGCCATTGCCGGTTAAGCAATTGTCGCAAATGCCGCAACTTTTAGCTTCGCTGTCGCCGAAGTAATCCAAAATATGTTTTTGCCTGCAGCCAAAATGATAAACATAATCTTCCAACATATCCAGCTTTTGGCAGGATTTTTTCAGTTTATTTTTTAGCGCGCTGAAATCTATATCCACTTCATCCGCGGAAACTCGCTTTAAAATATTAATTTCCGTGCCTCTGAAAGGCGGGCGGTATTCAGCCATATTATTTTCCGCCAATGTTTTTATCGCGCGCGCGAGCGTTTCTTTTTTTATATCAAGTATTTCCGCTATTTCTTCAAAATTAACTTCCCAGCCGCTTTTCAATTCTTTTTCAAAGCGCTGGTATAATTTATCTAAAATTTGCCGCTGTGTTTTTGCCCGCTCTCCCAGTGAATTTAAAGCGGTTGTAAAATCGCATTCTATTTTTAAAAAGGCGCGGCCGTTTTTTTCATGGGCCCTGGCAATATATCCTTCGCGCTCCAGAATTTTTAAAGCCGTGCCGATAGCCATTTCAGGCACGGAATCCGAAACCATTTTGGCCAATTCCGCGTAAGTGATTAAAATATTGTCTGATTCGGACTGGGTTAATATGTCATAAATTTCCAAAATAATTTCAGGCGGCGGGTTGTCGCCTTTGATAAAAAATTCCTGCAAATATCTATCGCGAGATCCATGAAACATCAGGCAGAAACTTTTTTTTCCGTCGCGTCCGGCGCGCCCTGATTCCTGATAATAAGCTTCAATCGTGCCGGGCATGTCGTAATGGACAACAAATCTGATATTCGGCTTGTCAATTCCCAGGCCGAAAGCATTGGTAGCGACGATAACTTTTGCTTTTCCTTTCATAAAATTTTCCTGCACCCACTTTCTGTCTTCCGCGTCCATGCCGGCGTGGTAGCTTGCCGCTTCAATATCATTTTCCAGCAAAATTCGCGTGATATCCTCAACTCTGGATCTGGTGCCGGCGTAAATTATTCCGCTTCCGCCACCTGAGCTTTTGACAGCGTCTATGACAAGTTGAGCTTTCTGGGAATCATTCGCCTTGATTACGCCGAATTGGAGATTGGGGCGCGCGAAGCCGGTTATTACCAATTCAGGATTTTTTAAATTCAGCTGTTTTATAATGTCGTCCCTTACCTCTGGCGTTGCCGTTGCCGTGAAAGCGGCGACAGTGGGGTTGCCCAGCGTATTTATAACATCGCGCAATTTAATATAGCTTGGCCGAAAATCATGGCCCCATTGGCTTATGCAGTGCGCCTCGTCTATGGCAAACATGCCAACTTTAATGTTGGACAACGCCGCCATGAATTCTTTGTTATAAAATCTTTCCGGAGCTATATAGAGCAGTTTGTATTTGCCTTGCTGGACCGCTTCCAATCGTTCGCTTGTTTCAGCAGGAGAAATTGAGCTATTTATAAATGTTGCCGGAATGCCAATGGCTGTTAAGCTGTCAACTTGGTCTTTCATTAAAGCGATGAGAGGCGAAATAACAATAGTTACGCCATCTAGCACTAAAGCAGGCAGTTGAAAACATAATGATTTACCGCCGCCCGTAGGCATGATAACCACTGTGCTTCTGTCTGCTAAAACATTATCAATAACTTGCTCTTGACCCGGCCGAAAACTATTAAAGCCGTAATGTATTTTTAGCAGTTCCTTGATTTGTTCTTTTTGTTTTAATGTGTCTGGCATAATTTGACAAAAATAATTTAATCAACCCCGCACCTTTTAAACAACAATTGTGTTGCTAAAAAAAGTTTTATATATTACAATAATACTGCTTCTATAATTAATGCTCTAAAAGGTGCGGGGTCAACTAATTTAAGATTAACAGACAGAAAGATTATAGTCAAAAAGGAGGACTTTGTCCTTTGAAATTTTAATAATTTTAGGGAAGGAGGAATGAATATGCTGAAGCAAACAATATTACTCCCGGAAGTAATTATTGATTCTCATTGCCATGGCAGGGACATGGAAGAAAGCCATAAAACAACCGTAAAACAAACTTTGTTGGAAGCGCGGAACGGAAATATCAGCATTTCTGTTTTAATGCCGAATACAAATCCGCCAATAGATTGGATTTATCGTTTACGGCATTATATTACAATAAAAAAACAGGCGGAAAAATTTCTAAAGCTTCGGCAACAGTATTTGTATTTTGGCATTACCGACTTTAATTTTGAAGAATGCGATCAAGCTCTTCGGTTTCCCGAAGTAGTGGGATTAAAAAATTATCCTAAAGGCGAAGACATGGAAAGCGTTACAACAGGCAAAATCGGCGTAATGTATGATAGCACGATTTTATTGGGCATGAAGCTTTGCCGAGATGCTGATAAAGTATTTGCCGCGCATTGCGACGATCCAAAGATCATTGCTATAGAAGGAAATACAATAAAAGCTGAAGTTGAGTATGTTAAAAAAATAATTGAATCGGCGAAATTAATGCCCGGAGTTAAAATCGTAATTTGCCATGTTTCTTGCAGGCAAAGCGCGGAGCTTATTTTACAAGCTCAAACTGAAGGAACGCGAATAGCCATGGAACTAGTCGCGCATTATTTGTGGTTTAATAAAGATGGAACTAATTGGAATCCGAATATTGATCCAATTTTTTATCATTGTTTTAATAATCTGCGCGGCAAAGAGCATAGAATTTTTTTGGTTAATCTATTAACATTAAACAACCCATTAATTTTTATCGGTTCTGACACTGCTTGCCACACTAAATATGAAAAATTAGCAAAACAATTAGGCGGGATTCCTTCTAATCAAGAAATGGTAGCGGTCATTGTCACGCTTGCTTCACAGTTGGGATTGTCAGATGAACAAGTCGCGCGGCTATTATCATGGAACGCCGGCGAATTTCTGAATATTCCTGTCAGCAGAAACTTAGTTGAATACAAATTGGAAAAAAGAATTGATGATTTGCAGTATAATAATGGAATAGTAGTTAATCCATGGAATGGAAGTAAATTATTATTTCCTGTTAAAATTTGAGGGAGGTTATTATGATAAAATTTAAAGGTAAGGACATAAGAATTTCACCGGTTGTAATTTCTACAATATTCGGCCATGCCGGAAATGGAATGTTTCCTTTAGTTTTAAAGCCATCATACAGGAAGCTGTTATCCTTGGCAAAAGAAACAAAAACGACGATTTTAACAAAATCTTCTACTCGGTATAAAAAAATCGGCAACTACAGGCCGCGGCTTCCGTGGACATGGCGCGTTATAAGAAATTTTGGTGCGGATGGCATGATTAATGCTTATGGACTTACAAATAATGGCGTTTTATTTAACGCAGAAAAAATTGCCGAGGCGCTAAGACAAGGATATAATGTCATGCCTAATTATCATCCAGAGCTATTTAAGGGAGAAGACAGGATGCAAAGCGATATTGACGAGGCAATAGATATATACAGCAATGCTTTAGTCCACAGATTCAAAATATTAGAAATAAATTTTTCCTGTCCAAATATAAAAGAAGACATTAAAGAAAATATTGACATGGCTGTCCAGTGCGTAAAATGGTCCAAGGTGTTTGCTCCGAATTTAGTTCTGATTGCCAAAATCAGCATAGCCCATCCTTATGAGCTGGCGCAGGAGTTGGAAAAAGCAGGGGTTGACATTATTCACGCTGTTAATTCAGTTCCATATAATGTTCTCTGCCCAGATATTAATAAGCAGTCGCCTCTACATAAATACGGTGGCGGAGGTGTTTCTGGAGGACCTGTCAATGAAAATAAATTAGTTTATAATTACAATGCAGGCTTAAGGCTAAAAGTAAATACCCATTTAATAATGGGGTGTGGAATTAATTCTTTATATGCCGCAAAAAGCTATAAAGATATTGGAGCCGATTCGATTAGTATCTGCACAGTAGTAAAGCGAAATCCAAAAGAAGCTGAAAAAATAATTCTGGAATATAATATGTAAATCAAAAATAATCAATACACAAAAAGCCCGCTGGCATTTTATCCAGCGGGCTTATTTATTGTTTAAATAATTATCCTATCCGTCTTCTTTTATGGACACAACTTTGCCATAGGGTTTTAGCTCTATGCCTAAAGAAGGAATTTTAATAGAATTTCCTCTTTTCAAGCTGTCTTTTAAAATAACAAGGGCAAGGGCTGACGCCGCAGGACTAACAATGGTTTTTATTCCTTTAGTATTATCATTCATTTTTCACCTCCATTTTAATTATTATATTTTTTTATTTTGTTTAAATAGCTCCAAAGTATTTTCAAAAGCCATGGCAATGGTCATCGGTCCGACACCTCCAGGAACAGGAGTGATATAACCGGCTTTTTCTTTTACATCTTCAAAATTAACATCACCGCAGACTTTATCTTTGGTTTTTGTGATTCCGATGTCAATTATAACCGCGTTTTTTTTCACCATTTCTTTTTTGATAAATTTCGGCTTGCCGATAGCGGTAATTAGAATGTCTGCTTGGCTTGTTTTGGATTGAAAATTAGCATCATCAGCATGGGTAATGCTTACTTCTGCTTGTCTGCACCCCAGAACATGCGATAAACTTTTACTAAAAATTTCAGAATTAGCAGCAATACAAACTTTTTTATTTTTTATTTCACAATTAATGTTTTCTAATATTTTCAATACAACTTTAAAAACAGGCGGCATTATCTTGCAGTGATCGCAAGTTTTGAATAAGCTTTCTAAATTATCAGGATGAAATCCGTCTACATCCTTTTCAGGTTTTATGGCGAGGATGATGGCGTCAGTATCAAATTCTTTGGGCAAAGGAAGCTGCACCAATATGGCGTCAATTAATTCATCGCTATTCAGGCAGTCAATCATTTCCATTACTTCCCGCTCGGTAATATTTTCCGGGCATCTGTATAAATGAGTATCAATGCCGACTTTTTTTGCTTCCTCTTCTTTTAATTTAACATAAAGCTTAGAATCCTCGCGATCCCCGATTAAAATAATAGCCAAATTAGGCTGCTCGCTTTTTAAGTTGGCTATTTCTTTGGCAATATTATCTTTAATTTTTTCAGCAAGTTGTTTGCCGTCTATTATTCGGGCCATATTTTAAAATTCAAGGCATCAGTTTGTCTGATGCCTTGCAAGTTGGTTTTTAAATTAATTTTCACAAAGCAGCTCCTTTCTTTTGAGGAATATTTGAATATCAGCTATTTCTCTATTGATTATTTTTCTAATTCTGCCTATTTCTTGCTTAATTGTTCTTTCATTGATTTCGTTTAATAGCAGGGCAATCTCAATTTTTATTTTTTGCGCGTCGGCAAAAATTTCTTCTTTAATTTCATTTGCGTATTTCTTGCCGTAAAAATTTATAATATCGCTGCTTTTTTCTATCGCTAACAGCCAAAACCAAAAGTCAAGAGCTGAATCTTCAAATTCAATTATCATTTGATTAAGCCACCCAGGAATTTTTTTAAAATGAACTAAATACATTTTTTCACCTCCTTTTTTGTTTGGATTTTTTGATTAAACGCTTGGTATGGGAAAATTCAAACACATTTTTTTTACTTCTTGTTTTATTTCATTTAAAGCGCTTTCGTTGTTTTTATTTTTTATCGCGCTATCAATAAAGCCGGCTATTTTTTTTATTTCCGCTTTCTTAATGCCGCGCGTGGTGATTGCCGGCGTGCCAAAGCGGACGCCGGACGGATTCATTGGCGGATTAGGATCATTCGGTATGGTTGATCTGGAAACGGAAATGCCGGCTTTGTCTAAAGCAATCTCTGCTTCTTTGCCGGTTAAATTTTTAGAAGACATGTCAACCACCATTAAATGGTTGTCTGTTCCATTGGAAATTATTCTATATTTCATTTTAATAAATTCTTCCGCCAATGTTTTGGCGTTTTTCATCACCTGCTTGGCGTATTCCTTGAATTCAGCTTGTAGATTTTCTTTGAAAGCAACCGCTTTGGCGGCGATAATATGCTCATGCGGCCCGCCCTGCATGCCCGGGAATACCGCCCTGTCAACTTGCTTGGCGTATTTTTCAAGGCACATTATTATAGCGCCTCTGGGACCGCGCAATGTTTTATGCGTTGTGGTGGACACAACATCAAAAAAAGGAACAGGATTATCCATTTCTCCGGCCGCGATTAGTCCGGCTGTATGCGCTATATCCGCGAAAGTGTAAGCCCCGACTTCATCCGCTATTTCTTTGAATTTTTTCCATTCAATTTCGCGCGAATAAGCGCTGTATCCGGCTACGATCATTTTCGGTTTTTCGCGCAGAGCAATTTTTCTAACTTCTTCCATGTCAATTTTGCCTGTTTCCGAGTCAACTTCGTATTGGACAAAATTATAAAGCATGCCGGAAAAATTAATCGGATGCCCGTGCGACAGATGTCCGCCATGGTCCAGCTTCAGTCCCAGCACTTTATCTCCCGGCTTTAAAAACGCCATATAAACAGCGGCATTGGCAGGCGAGCCGGACAATGGCTGGACATTAACATGTTCGGCGTTGAATAATTTTTTGGCTCTTTCAATGGCGATTGTTTCAACATCATCAATAACTTGGTTGCCGCCGTAATATCTTTTGCCCGGATATCCCTCGCTGTATTTGTTGGTCAGCACAGTTGCCATTGTTTCAAGCACTGCTCGCGACACATAATTTTCCGAAGCGATCAGCTCCATTTCTTCGCTCTGCCTTTGCGTTTCGCGATTTACAGCGTCCATTATCTCCGGATCTTGTTTTGATAAATTTTTATAGGTTAGCATATTGCTTAAAGTTTAAAAATAAACCCCGCACTTTTTTGGCGGAACATAATATTCATCCAGCGCAAATTTTTTTATGCGGAGCACCGCCTAAAAAGTGCGGGGTAAAAATACCTTAATATAGGTATTTAAATGGTATGATAAATAATTGTTTTTGTCAAAGAGGAAACACTTGACTTTTTTTTGCTAAAGCGCTATATTTATACATTAAGTTTTGAACCTTGAAATAAAAAAGAGAGGAGGATTGATTAATAATGAATCAAGAAAAATGTAAACGATGTAGCTCTAAAATGTTAAATGAAATACCAGGATTGTTTTATGATTTTGACGCTGATTTTACCAGGCACGGAAGTTTAGGTATTGCTTTATGTTCTAAGTGTTTAGGTACGGGCGTTGTAATAGAAACGCCAGAATTTAAAAAGCTTGGCGAGGAAGTAAGTGAAATTCGCCAAGATAGTTTTAAATTACAGATTAATGCGAGTAAAAATAAATTACCGTCTAAAGAATGGATGCTTCAACTTAAAAAAAATAATGAAGAGCTCATTGAAATTGCCAGAAAAGCATTAAAAATTATTTTGAATCCAGTTGAAAATTGTTATGCCCAGCAATTAATAAAATAATGTTTTTCTTGTAAGGTTATTTAAAGGGCCACGCTTTATGCATGGCCTTTTTATTTTATAATTTTTTATAAGTCATTTCCTTTAATCCGTCCCACCAATCAGTGAATTTTGTTTTTTTCATTTCTTTTAATAGTATTTTAGCTGATTTAGTTTCTAAAGCTTTTTCTACATTATCAATCCAATCTTGAGCTGAGGCATGGCCTATGTCAACATATTCCTTGGCTTGGAAAGCAACCTCAAGCCAGTCGGCGTCCTTGGCGATTACGCCTTCCTTGGTGTTTCTTTCTTCAAATTCATCAAAATAATTTTTCCATTTTTTCTCTATTCGCGCCCCCAAATTTTTTATTTGATTTGAAAATACTTTTGCCTCGCAATCTTTTTTGTCATAGTATTTTGCGGAAATTTTATTTTGGTCTCCAGTTCTGCTTTCGCAATTATCATGAATTATCAGCATGGAAGCAATTTTTTCAGGATTATTATTGCCTTCCATAACAGCTAATATGTAGCCGATTTGAGCGGCGCGAAGCATGTGTTCGGCTACTGATACCGGATTATTTACGCCAGCCAGCCACCAGCCGGTATGTTTTTGCCTTTTTAATTGGCTTAATTCAAAAATAAAATTAACAATATTTTTAGTGTTCATATTTTTTGTTATTTTAAATTATAATTATGGTTTTATTTTACCACCATTAACCAATTTGTCAAAATAAAAAAGGGATATCCGCGTAAAGCAAATATCCCTTGGCTTTTTAACTCTATTTTTTTAAAAAATTACTTAAACAAAAAGTGATGTTACGGAATCACCTTTGTGGCTGCGTATTATCGCCTCTCCAATAATATCCGCGACTGATAAGACTTTAATTTTATCGCAAGCGATATCATTTCCGTTAATAGGAATAGTGTCTGACACAACCATAGTTTTCAAAGGTGAAGTGGTTATCCGCTCAATTGATTTGCCGGATAGAACAGGATGCGCGCAAAATGCGTGCGTTTCTTTTGCGCCATTAGTAATTAACACATGAGCGGCTTCAGTTAATGTTCCGGCAGTATCAACCATATCGTCCAGGATAATCGCAATCTTTCCTTTAACATCGCCTATGACCTTCATGGCCTTGGCTTTGTTTGGCGCGCTTCGGCGCTTATCAATAATAGCCAAGTCTACGTGTAGCTGTTTTGCAAACCACCTTGTTCTTTCAACCCCTCCTGCATCAGGAGAAACCATTACAAGATTGTCTTGAAAATTGGCTTTTATGTAATCAAGAATAACAGGAGCGGCATAAAGATTGTCCACGGGGATATTGAAAAAACCCTGGATTTGGCCTGCGTGAAGGTCCATTGTGATTATCCTATGCGCTCCGGCAGTTTGCAATAAATCTGCCACTAGTTTGGCGCTGATAGGAACGCGAGGCGCGACTTTTTTATCCTGCCGAGCATAGCCGTAATAAGGTATTACGGCAGTTATCCTGCTCGCTGACGAGCGCTTAAAAGCGTCTATCATCAGCAGGAGTTCCATTAGCGAATCATTCACCGGGTCACAAGTTGACTGGATGATAAAAACATCTTTTGATCGGACATTCTCGTTTATTTCAATTTGTATTTCACCATCACTGAATGTTTTTACTTTGGCTTCTCCTAAAGGAACTCTAAGGTATTTACACACTTTTTGTGAAAGCTTCGGATTTGAATTGCCTGAAAAAATTATAAAACCGTTCATTTTTTAGTCTCCTTGTTTTTTTAAGATTGTTAAGAGCAAAATATTTTTTAATTTTTTATTATACTCAGAAATTACCATTTATAAATTATTATGTCAAATACGATAAAAATTAGAAACTTGAAATTTGAAATTAGTTATTCATAAAATCAAATCCAAATTTCCAATTTCTAATTTCCAATTTCATCTAATTTTTTAACCATATAACTACCTCTTAATCTATACCCCAATCTGCGATAATAGCCGCGGACGCCGATGCCGGATATCACGGCTATTTTTTTATGTCCATTTCTTCGCGCGATTTTTTCCGCTTCCGCCATTAGTTTTTTGCCCAGGCCGGCATGCTGAATTTTTTTATCCGATCCAACCGGCACTAATTCTCCGTAAACATGCAATTCGCGGATTAATGCCGCGTTATTTAAAAAATTAAATTGTTTTCGTGTTTTCGTGTTTTCGTGTTTTCGTGTTCTAAGTCTGCAAAATCCGTAAAGCGTTTTTTTGTCCTCGGATTCATAGCTAATAAAATATTCCTCGCCGCCAGACGCTTTATATTTTTTAATAAATAATTTTGAATTTTGAATTTTGAATTTTGAATTTTTAGATTCCCTGCAACGGATGCATTTGCACTGCGCGCCCTCGTCTTTCATAATCTGCCTTAAATTAGTAATCACATTTCCGGCAATGATTGATTCGCTCGGAATATCCCGTATTAATCTGACGATTCTCACATACTCTGGCACGGCTTTTTTGCAGTTGATAATCAATTTGCGTAAAGTTTTATCGCTATACGGCTTGTATTTGCCGGCTTTCCACCATCTATGCAGCAGACTGCCTTTTGTCACAATAGTAGGATAAAATTTAATCTGGTCCGGCTGGAATTTTTCATCATTAAACAATTGCTTAAACATCTTCAAATCTTTGGCCGGAGTTGATCCCGGCAGGCCGGGCATAATATGGTATGTTATTTTAAATCCGTAATTTTTCAGAATCTTGGTTGCTCGCGCGATTTCATCCACGCCATGTCCGCGCTTGTTTAATTTTAAAATTTTATCATCAATCGCCTGTACTCCCAGCTCAACGCGGGTGCATCCCAGTTCTCGCATTTGCATTAACTCTTTTTCATTAATATAATCCGGCCGCGTTTCCAGAGTCAAGCCGATAATCTTATATTTCGCTTTTTCATTTCTTTTTTGTTCATTGGATAGTTGTTTTTTTAATTTATTTATTTGTAATTTAGAATTTAGAATTTGAGATTTATTTGTAATTTGTAATTTATAATTTGTAATTTTTTGATAATCATTCGCCCCACGAAAACATTCCGCTATGTACCAATATTTATATTTTTCCGGCAAAACGCTCCATGTTCCTCCGATAACAATTAATTCAATTTTAGTCGGTTCATGGCCGTTGGCTTCCAGCGCGCGCAAGCGCAGCTGTACTTGTTTGTATGGATTATAATTACAGTGAATCGCCCGCATAACAGCGGGCTCGTTTGAAAGATAGCTTTGGGGAACATTTTTTTCTGTCGGGCAGTAAGCGCATTTTCCCGGGCAGGGGTACGGCTTGGTCAGCGCCGCCACCGGCGCGATGCCGGACATGGTGCGGACAGCGCGTTTGCGCAAAATTCTCCGTAGAGACGCATTGCAATGCGTCTCTACGGAGAATTTATTTAATTCTTCCAAAATATCCGAATTCCGTAAAATTCCAATTTTGTATTTCTTGGCTATTTTTCTTTTGGCCAGCATTAAATCAGCGCTGGATTTAATATTTAATTTTAGCAGTTCTTGAACCCCGCACCTTTTTAATGCTATATATTTTTGGCTTGTAGATTTATTATAAATTTTATTTTTCATATGAGTTTTAATATCCAGTGAAAAAGGTGCGGGGCAAGTGGCTTTTTTCATGATTTTTTGTTAAGATATTAGTATAATCAGTTTATATTTATTTTGGAGAATATACAAGCGTGGCAAGTAATTTAATATTTTTTTATTTTATAATTAACCATAAAATTTATGGCAAAATCAAAACTTTTAATCATCGCGTTATTCGCGTTTTTACTGACAGCGCCTTTGTCTGTTTACGCTTTTGAAGCTAAAACAGGTAATTTTATTTATGTTTCTGAAGAAGAAATTATAGACGGCAATCTTTTTGCCGCTGGCACAACCATAACTGTTGACGGCACAATCAAAGGAGATGTTATCTGCGCCGGCCAGTCAATCAATATCAACGGCAATGTGGAAGGAGATGTTATCTGCGCCGGCCAATCCATAAATATTAACGGCGATGTCGCTGGCAATGTCCGCGTGGCCGCAAATTCTGTCACTATCAGGGGAGCAGTATCCCGCAATGTCATGGCTTTTGGCGCCGGAGTTTTATTGGACAAAGGAGCGTCCGTGGGCATGGATATGCTGATTGGCGCGGCCGCCGGGGAAATAAGAGGAAAAATAGGCAGGGATCTATATGGCGGAGCGGCAGATGCGATTATTGCCGGCGAAGTAGGAAGAGATGTAAAATTAAAAATAGACAAGCAAAAAACAAGCGAAGCCGGTTTAATAATAGGCGATGGCGCAGTCATTGGCGGCAATGTAATTTATACTGATAAAAATGAAGCGAATATTTCCCAAGGCGCGATTGTCGCGGGCGAAGTTACTCATAATCTGCCTAAGATAAAACAGAAAAAATTTATAGCCATAAATTGGGCGTGGGTTCGGCTTTATTCTATTTTTTCCGCTTTGGTTATCGGCTTGGTTTTAATCAGTTTGTGGGGCAAAGAGATAAAGAAATTAACAGACAAAATGTTAGAAAGAGCCGGCGCTTCAATCGGCTGGGGCGTTGTTGTTATGTTTTTAGCCCCGATAATATCCATATTATTGCTGATAACTTTCATCGGCATCCCGCTGGCTTTTCTGCTAATGGGCGTTTGGCTGATCGCTTTGTTTACCGGTAAAATTTTAGTTGGCATATTAATCGGACGCAGTATATTGGAAAAATTTTGGAAAAAACAAAAAGATTCTATGATTTGGGCGATGGTTGTCGGTATAGTTGTCTGCTGGTTTATTTTTTCCATACCGCTTGTCGGCTGGATGTTCAGCTTGGCTGCCTTATGGTGGGGGCTGGGAGGAATTTGGCTGTATTTTAAAAAGACTTAATTTAATTGCTTAAATTTGGTACAATAAAAGGGTAATATTGTTATTACTCTTTTATTATTTATCATTTAAAACAATATATGAAAACCAACCCTGAAATTTTTAAGGCATATGACATCCGCGGTGTTTACGGACAAGATTTGGATGATAAAACAGCTTATCTTCTCGGCCAAGCTTATGTTGAGCTTAGGCGAAAAGACGGCAAGACAGGAGAATCAAATATCGTGGTCGCGGAAGACATGCGGCTGTCTTCTCCTCAATTAAAATCATCTTTAATTAAGGGATTAACCGAAGCAGGGGCGAATGTAATTGATATCGGCCTTGCTTCTACCCCGACTTTTTATTTTGCTGTTGCTAATTATGGTTATGACGGTGGAATTATTGTTTCCGCTTCGCATAATCCGGCAGAATGGAACGGATTTAAATTGGTCCGCGAGAAAGCGCTTCCTGTCAGCGGAGAAAGCGGAATATATTTTTTGCGGGACAAGGTTGTCAATGGCGATTTTAAATTAGCTAAGATTGCAGGCGAGATATTAAAAAAAGATGATGTTTTGAAAAAGCAAATTGAACATGATTTGCAGTTTGCGGATTTAGAAAAAATAAAACCGCTTAAAGTCGCGGTTGATCCTGCCAATGGCATGGGCGCTCAATATACAGAAGAGCTGTTTAAGTATTTGCCTTGCGAATTAATAAAAATGAATTTTAAATTAGATGGGACATTCCCCGCCCACGAAGCAGACCCTATTAAGGAAGAAAATTTAATTTATTTGCAAAAAACAGTAATAAAAGAAAAAGCGGATTTAGGAATTGCGATTGATGGCGACGGCGATAGGATATTTTTCATTGATAACAACGGGGAAGCAATTGATCAGTCAATAATTAGAGGTATTCTTGCTATGATATTTTTGCGGGAAAAGCCGGGCGCGAAAATTTGCTATGATATAAGACCGGGCAGAATTACGCGCGATTTGATAGAGAAAAATGGAGGTATTCCGATCGTTACTCGCGTCGGCCATTCATTAATAAAAGAGCAAGCTATAAAAGAAGGCGCTTATTTCGCGGGTGAATCTTCCGGGCATTTTTTTCTCAACACAGAGCTGGGATGCTTTGAAGTTCCCGTAATAATTATTTTGAAACTGCTGCAAGAATTTTCCCAAAGCAACAAAACTGTTTCAGAGTTTATTGATCCATATAAAAAATATTATCATTCAGGCGAGATTAATTCAGTTGTTGAAAACAAGGAAGCGGTATTTGCAAAAATTGAAAAAATATATAAAGATGGAGAAATTAATAAACTAGATGGAATTACTGTTGAATATCCTAATTTTTGGTTTAATGTCCGCGGTTCTAATACTGAACTAAAGTTAAGATTAAATTTAGAAGCAAAAAGCAAGGAGATAATGGAGGAAAAGAGAGATGAGGTTTTGAAAATTATTTTAGGGAATAAAACTAATTAACTAATTACCTAATTACCTAAAACATGTCTTTATCAATCGGAATTGTCGGTCTGCCGAATGTCGGCAAATCAACTTTATTTAATGCTTTGACCAAGAAAAAAGCGCCAAGCTCTAATTATCCTTTCTGCACTATTGATCCGAATGTCGGAGTGGTCAAGGTGCCTGATAACAGATTGGAAAAATTGGCCGCCATATCAAAGCCCAAAAAAATAATACCGACCATAATTGAGTTCGTGGATATCGCCGGGCTTGTTAAGGGCGCGCACAAAGGAGAGGGACTGGGCAATAAATTTTTGGCGCATATCAGAGAGTGCGACGCTATCTGCGAAGTGGTAAGAACATTCCCCGATGACAATGTCACTCATGTTCACGGCAAGATTGACGCGGAAAGCGATAAGGAAACAATTAATATGGAATTAATTTTTGCTGATCTCGCGACTGTTGAAAAAAGATTCGCCAAAACAGAAAAGGAAGCTAAGAGCGGAGACAAGGATGCCATAAAACTAAAAAATTTGCTGGAGAAAATTAAAACAGAACTGGAAGCGGGAAATACCATAAGAGGAATGAGTTTTGAGAAAGATGAAATGAAAATGATCAAGAGCTTGAACCTGCTGACCATCAAGCCGATTATTTATGTTTTAAATATTGGCGAGAATGCGATACCTCGCCCCGACCCTTTTCCCGCTTGGCGGGATAAGGAGGGGGAGAAAAAAGAAGGAAATGACGGCGGGAAAGCATTAATGTTAAACGCGAAATTGGAAGAGGAAATAGCGGAACTGGCGGAAAATGAGCAGGCAGAATACATCAAGGAGCTTGGGCTGGAGCAGAGCGGCTTGGACAAGCTGATTAAAGCGTCCTATGAATTGCTCGGCTTGCTTACTTTTTTTACCACGGGTTTGGATGAAACCCGCGCATGGACAGTCAAGCAAGGCGCGAAAGCTCCGCAGGCGGCTGGCGTAATTCACACTGACTTTGAAAAAGGTTTTATCCGCGCGGAAGTTATAAATTGGGAAGAATTTATCAAGACAGGCGGAGAGCAGGCGGCGCGCGAGAAAGGATTAATCAGAACGGAAGGCAAGGATTACATAATACAAGACGGAGATATTTGTAATTTTTTGGTCGGTAAATAAAATTTATTGTCAAAGTTTAATAAAAAAAGACTGAGTTAACATTTCTCAGTCTTTTTTATTTTTTAAAATAATTATTTTTCCAGCACAACAATCTCCCGCCAAACTTTTTGGCCTTCCCGTCCGTAGATAATAGTGTTTCTGTCAGTAAGTTTTATAATGTCATTTAGCAAATTTTCCGGAATTGGATTTACTATTTCAAACCCCTTTAAACAGGGATTAATAAATTGTAAAATGGGCTTGCCCGCCGAAGCCTTGGCGTAGGCGGGCCAAACCATAACTACTCGCCCATTTGGTTTTAATATTTTTTTAAATTCAGCCAATGATCGGCTGTATAAATCTTCCAAATCATTAATAACATTATTAATATTAATTTTGCCTCTTTGCGGCCCCAGATACGGTTCCGTAATAATCGCGTCCACTGAATTTAATTTAATAAATTTAGACAATTCAACAGCGCTTCTATGAAATAATTCTAACTTCTTACTTCTTACTTCTAACTTCTGCTTCATCCATTCAATATTTTTTTGCGTGTCTTCAATCGCTTTTTTTGAATTGTCAGAGCCGATTAAATTGCCGTATCCCATAAGCATTGCTTCTGTCAAAATCGTGCCTGATCCGCAGAACGGATCCAAAATAATAATCTCACCCCGGCCATCTTCCCTGTTCATGACCGGGACAGGCTCTTGCCAAGGAGAGGGAGATAATGCAAGGTTAATCATAATCTGCGCCAGCTTGGGCGGCAGCATGCCTGATTGGTCGTCGCGCGCCGGCCTGCCATAGTCGCGGAAAGATAATTCCTTGAATGGCTGGACAGCCAATGTTTGGCCGATTAGAACCTCGCCCCCGCCCCTCTCCTTGGTAAGGAGAGGGGAGCTTATTAAGACAATTTCAGCGCCTTTGCTTGTTAGTTTATTTTGTTCCACAACTACGCTGGATAAGGTTGGTTCGCGGCTGGTAACCCAGCGGCAGCTTACATTTTGCTCACGCAAATATTTTTTTATCTCCATCGCCAATGGCTTAATATTAAATTTGCCTCCGGTTTTACCGGAGTGAACTTTGCCGTAATAAGAAATCCCAAATTTAAACTTACCTTTTACCGCGCCAACATTCAAAGATTGTATTATTTCTTCTTTTATTTCTTCATAATTCCTAATTCCTAATTCATTATTCATAATTCCAATTTTGATTGTCCCGCCGATCTTTTTTATTAATTCAGCAGCGTTTAGAGCTTTGTCTGTTTCAATAATAAAAATATTCTTATTTAAAATTTTCGCGTTTTGGGCGCTGGTTTTTTTAAGCAAAACAGAACACAGTTCAGCTATTGATAATGTTGGATTGTTGCCTAGGGCAAAAAAGTATTTCATAAGACTGTAATTAGAAATTGGAAATTTGAAATTTGGGCATTAGTTTTTTCTACCGTAAGCATGCGGCGAAAATCCAAATTACCAATTACCAATTTCAAATTACTGTATTTTATATAAATATATCGTTAAATCCTTTTTAGTCGGCTTGTCAATAATCTCCGGGATCCATCCTTCTATTGGGAAAGAATATGATACGACGCGAGCGCCTTTTTTTAATTCATTTTCCAGTTTTGGTTTTAGCTTGTTTTTTAGCTTGCCTTTCATGCCGAACACATAAATCACATCCGCGCGCGATAAATTTTCTTTAAATAAATTTTTAAATTTAAAAGTTATATTTTCTTTACAATTAAATAATTGCCTGATTTTACAGATGAAATACAAAGGCAGGGCAAGTTCTATGCCTATTGCTCGCGCCTCGTATTGCTTGGCGGCGCAAGAGACTATTTTTCCTTCGCCGCATCCAAGATCGTAAAAAACTTCGCCGGGCTTTAATCCGGCAAGCTTGAATATTCTTTTCATATCTTTTCCGCGCGAAGGCAGCCATGGCGCGAGCGACAAAAACGCCATGGCTATGGTGGACATAAAAAAGAGATATAGAAGAAGCAATGTCAGTTCCATATCTCTAAAATTAACATAAAATCTCCGCTCTTGCAATTTTTTTAAAGCCGTGCTAAAGTATCAGTACAATTTAAAACCTTTCCCGTGTCTCAATATATTTGAGACGGCTCCGGTTATCATGCGAGCCAAAGGTATTCTCAATATCCCTAATATTTGCTTTTTACGCAAAGCCATGAGAATATCCGGGGATTTTTTTATGATTACGAATTACTGCGCTCAAATCTACAAATGATATTCAAATCTACGAATACTAAATAAAAGATTTGTAGATTTGAGTGTTATAAATTTATGTCCAGAAATAAAACATCGGAGATTCCGCATTATGAAATGCTGTATATAATTTCCAATAAATACAGCGAAAACGAGCTGGAGCCGATTTTAGAAAAAATAAAAAAAATAATTATCGGCAATGAAGGCAGTATTACTCATAATGAAAATTGGGGCAAAAAGCGATTGGCTTATCCGATTAAGCATTTTCATCATGGTTATTATTATTTAGCTGAGTTTGATTTGCCGGGCGCAAAATTAAACGAGGTTGATAAGGCCTTGCGCATGGCAAATGAAGTTTTGCGGCATCAAATAGTAAATAAGAAGCAAAAAAGCGCTTCAGAAATTGAGCAAGAAAAAATAATAAGCGAAAAAATAGCCGCTAAAAAGCAAAAAGAAATCAATGAAATTGAAGAATCAAAAGAAAAAGCTAAAGCGGATAAAGGCAAAGCGCGATTAGAAGATTTGGATGAAAAACTGGATAGAATTTTAGAAACAAATGACCTATTATAAATAGATAAATATACCGAAAAAGATAGCTTGAATAAAACAAACATAAAATAGGTAAATAAAATTTATTAGTTTATTGAATTATTTTTAAAGCTTTAGTCCAATAAATTAATAAATAACAAAGTGATAATAAATTAATAAATATTCGCGTTAATAATTAACTCTATCCGCCATTACTCTCCCCTTGGGGCGCGCATGAATAATTGCGGATAAATAAAAGTATGAATTTAAACAAAGCAATGATCATCGGCAATTTAACCCGCGATCCGGAAATAAGAACTACGCCAACAGGCAAAACCGTTGCTTCTTTTGATGTAGCAACAAGTTTTGTTTGGAAAGACTCTCAAACAGGCGAGCAAAAAAAGACAACAGAATTTCACCATGTAGTTGCATGGACGAGATTGGCGGAAATTTGCGGGCAGTACTTGCATAAAGGATCCAAAGTTTATATTGAAGGCCGTTTGCAAACTCGCGACTGGTTAGGGCAGCAAGACGGTATTAAGCGCTATCGCACTGAAATTATAGCTGAAAACATGATTATGCTGGGCGGGGCGGGACAGGGCGGACAATCTTCTTCGCAGGCGGATCAGCCGCCAGCTCCTGAAGAACAGCCGTCAGTTTCAAGCGAACCGATAATTAATATTGACGAGCCGACAGGAAGAGGCGAAGACGCGAATCCCGCAGAAGAAGAAATTAAAGTGGAAAATATACCATTCTAAAATAATAAAATAAGAACAAGAAAAAAATAATAAAAATACGCAATAATATCTTATTTTTATTATTTTATTATTTTATTATTTTTTCTTATTTTAATATATGGACAACCCAAGAAAAGAAGAAAAAAAATGCCATTTTTGCGTTAATAACATTAAAGAAGTTGATTATAAAGACACCCGCGCCTTGCGCCGTTTTATCAATGGCTATTCCAAAATTCTGCCCAAGAGAAGAACAGGTGTCTGCGCCAAGCATCAGCGCAGATTAGCCGAAGCCATTAAACGTTCCCGCGTTATGGCCTTGTTGCCGTTTGTAAGCAGATAAAGCGTAGTTAATTAGTTGCTTAGGGATTAGTTAATTAGGAAATTATCCCATATGTATATTATTAACCCCTGTTTTTTTTATTAACTTTAAATACGCGAACCTAAGCTATATAAAAATATACTTGAAACATAATTGCCAATCAACTAATTAACTAATCCCTAATCCCTAATCCCTAATCCCTAATCCCTAATCCCTAATATTTATGTTAAATATAAATGAAATAAAATTAGGCAAATTACTGCAGATTGACAGCCATCCTTTCATAGTGATTAAGACCGAGCACAGCAAGGTGGCACGCGGCGGAGCTGTTTTAAAAACCAAGCTGAAGAATTTGATTAACGGCGCTGTTCTGGAAAAAACTTTCCAGGGCAATGACAAGGCGGAAGAGGCGGATACTGAAAAAAAGAAAGCTAATTTTATGTACAAAGACGAAAATGAAGCTTATTTCATGGACAACAAATCTTATGAACAGTTTAGCTTGCCCATTGATCAAATTGGAGAAAAAATTGAATTTTTAAAAGACGGCACTGATGTGAATATATTATATTTTCAAGACAAGCCGGTTGCTGTTGACTTGCCTGTTAAAATAGATTTAAAAGTCGTAAGCGCTCCTCCAGGGGTAAAGGGCAATTCAGCCGGCAATGTGAATAAAATGGTTGAGCTGGAAACAGGCATGGAGGTAAGCGTCCCGATGTTCATCAACGAAGGCGATGTTATCAGGATTAATACTGATACCGGGGAGTATGTGGAGAGGGCTTGATTGAAGTAAGAAGTTAGAAGTAAAAATTCAGAAGTTTGTATGTTTTGAAACCGAGATTTTTAAAATAAAAAATGAAGGCGTCCCGATGTTTATCGGGGCGCCTTCATTTTATTTTATTTCATCTTTTATTTTTTAACCAATAGAACGAGCCAATAGCTTGAATATTTTTTTATATAATCGGCTTAATCAATCTTTCCAATTTCTTATTATCAAACTTTTTTAAATATTTTTTCAGTTTATTTTTATTTAACAGATTAATATTCATTTCTTCAGGATCAAACTTGGCGTATCCGTTTAAAGACAAATAAGCCAAGTCCAGAAACGCCTTTTCCGGCTCCGCGCATAACGCGCTGTTTATTTTTTTATATCCCCAAAACAATTCTTTTTTTAAATGATGGTAAGTTATTGTTTTTTCTCCGATTTCCGCTGTTTTGCTTCTTTTGGCTGTTGCTAAAGCAAGCTGGCGCGGCTGCTGGCTTAAAATATTATATTTAGCCAATGCCCATTCAAAAGAAAGATAGCTCGGGATATAATATTCTACGGCTAATTTTTCCCAATCAACTCTGGCCTCGTCGTTGGCGTAAATTCCTCTGGCAAGATTAATCAGCTCTCCGCTCTTAACCATGCGGCTAACCGCCACTTTTAATCCTCCTTCTGAAAGAGGGCTGATTTTTTTAATATCATTCAGTGAAAAATAACTTTTTGGGATATTTTTAATTTGTTTTGCTAATTTGCTCATAAAGTTCGTTTATTATTGGGTAATAATTTTTTGGCAAAAACACTTTCAGCTCATTAGTGAATTCTCTTTTGGAGTATTTCGGCAGTTTTGCCGGAAAAAGAAACGGCTGCCTGAGAAGGCGCGCAATATACCATAAATCAAAAATATCTCTGGCTTTTCTCCGCCCTGCCAGCGCTTTTAATTTTAATTCTTTTAATTTGTCTATGCTCGGAACCAACAGCAAGGGCTCCAAAACGCTGATAGGGCTTTTTATTAATAACAGGGATTGGTCCAGCTTCGGCTTTTTAGCCGGCTTGTGAATTTCAATTTTAATTGAAAAATTATGCTTTAATTTGCTGTCTTTAATTAAAATCAGCGCGAACATAGTTTGCCGTTTATTTTTTATATCCTTAATACTCCAGCTTTGATTATTTTCAGCGGTTTTTTTAATGAATTTTTTAAATTCTGAAAAATCAAGCGGTTTTATCGCTATTAAATCAATGTCTTCTGAAAATCTCGGCGAATCATAGGCAAGGCGCATAGCTGTTCCGCCGTAAAAAACAGTCTTCGCGCCCAGCTTATCGCTGGCAAGCGCGCGTAAAAAAATCATCTCGGATTCTTCCCGCAAAACTTGATCAGCTGAAATCTTTAGCTTTCCTATTAGGTTTGTTAATTGTTCCTGCTCCATATTCAATATTCAATGATGTAAAAAGGTTAACAAAAATGTTAACTTCATTGTATCATTAAAAATTTTGCTTGTCAAGGGTTTATTCCCTCATTTATCAACGAAGGCGATGTTATCAGGATTAATACTGATACAGGGGAGTATGCGGAGAGGGCGTAGGGATTTTTGATTTACGATTTACGATTTCAGATTTATGATTTAATGAGATTTTAAAATAAAAAAAACAAAGGCGCTCCGATGTCCATCGGAGCGCCTTTGTTTTTTTTATTTTTTTTTGCTTAAATCTATTCTTCCATCTCCCTCGCCTTAACCTCGCTCATTATTTTCTTTCTTATTTCTTTCATTAACTTTTTGTCGGCGCGCAGGAACCTTTTGGCGTTCTCGCGGCCTACGCCCAGCTTAATATCGCCGTAGCTGTAGGAATTTCCCGACTTGCTGACTACGCCGTAAACGGTTCCGGTATCCAGCAAATCGCCGGATATGGAAATGCCTTCATTATACATAATATCAAATTCACAGGTTTTAAATGGAGCCGCCACTTTGTTTTTTACTATTTTTGTCTTTACCCTGTTGCCGATAATTCTGTCGCCTTGCTTAATTTGCGCTGATCGCCTTACTTCAATCCTGACAGAAGAGTAGAATTTTAGCGCGTTGCCGCCTGTTGTTACTTCCGGGTTGCCGAAAAATACGCCGATTTTATGCCTGATTTGATTTATGAAAATTACCACTGTTTTTGATTTGGAAACAACGCCCGTAAGTTTTCGCAAAGCCTGGCTCATCAGCCGGGCTTGCAGGCCCATGTGCGAATCGCCCATGTCGCCTTCTATTTCTTTTCGCGGAACCAGCGCGGCTACGCTGTCTACCACTACAACATCAACGGCGTTTGATCTTACTAATGTTTCCAGTATTTCCAGCGCTTGCTCTCCGGTATCCGGCTGGGAAATAAGCATTTCTTTTACGTCAACCCCTATTATTTTCGCGTAGTCAGGGTCCAGGGCATGCTCGGCGTCAATAAAAGCGGCAATTCCGCCCAGCTTCTGCACTTCAGCGACAATATGCTGGGCCAAAGTGGTTTTGCCGCTTGCTTCAGGGCCGAATATTTCAATTATTCTTCCTCTTGGAACTCCTCCAATGCCCAGGGCTATGTCAATTGACAAGCAGCCGGTTGGCACGGCGTCAACATCAACTTTTCTGGATTCGCCGAATTTCATAATGGCGCCTTCGCCGAATCTGGTTTTTATCTGCTCAACCGCCGACATGGCGGCTGTCATTTTTTCGCTTGCTTCTTTTTTTTCCGCTTTTGTTTCTTTTATTGATTCTTCCGCCAAGTTATTGTCAGTTGTCATATTTTTTCGCATAACGCATAACGCGCAGCTCGTAACTCACAGCGCGCAATGCGTTTATTAGTAAAATAAAAAAGAGGATATGTTTATTCCTCCTCCTTTATTTATAGTAGATTATTTCTCGGAAAATTACAATAGGGAAAATTTTTTATTATTTTCAAATTAGAGTTAGTTTTTGGGTGATTCCAATTTCTTTACTTCTGGATTTCCCAGCAAAGATTGCATTTGTATGATAGCAATTTCATTTAAGCGCAGCAACCGTTTGCTCGATAGAACTCCTTGCCTGATAAATTCGGCATTAAGCGTTTCCAGATTGGCTAAACAAACCAATTGAGAAACATCCGCATAGTCTCTGATATTCCCGTCTTTATTAGGATTTTTATTCCGCCAATCTTTAGCAGTCATGCCAAACAGCGCCATATTAAGTAAATCTGCTTCGTTCGCGTAGATAATGCTTGCTTGCGCTTTAGAGATGCGACTCGGAATTAAGCGCGCCTTAATAGAATCAGTATGAATGCGGTAATTTATTTTTGTAAGGATTCGTTTTACATCCCAACCTAATGCCAGCCGTTTATTTTCTTCTATTTTTAATCGCTGAAATTCTTTTATTAAATAAAGCTTGAATTCAGCTGATAGCCAAGAGCCGAATTCAAAAGCAATATCAATATGAGCGTAAGTGCCTCCCCCATATCTTCCGGCCTTGGAAAGTACGCCGATTGCGTTAGTCGCTTTTGTCCATTTTTTCGGCGTAAGCGAAAAACTGTTCATCCCAGCTTGTTTTTTAAAGGTCTCGAATTCGATACCTTTAAAATCCGGGTTGTGCATACGCTCCCAAATGCCTAAAAATTCCACAGTATTGCGGTTTTCTCATCCACTGATATATCAAAACATCATCGCCGAATTTTTTAGCCATGTCTGTAAGCGAGATATAATCATTATTATCAGGGCGCAGCAATAAAGATATTTTTGCTCCCTGAACGATAATTTGTTTTGTGGATTTCATATTCTTTTTTTATTGGAATATACGATAGCGCATTAGAGTATTGGAAGTTGTTGATTGTTTCGCTCACCGGCAGAATCTTCTGCGGAGAGACTGCGGCGAGGCGGGAAATTTTGTTTGGTATAAATTTTATTTCTAACTGCCATATTCTTTAAGCCGCGTCACAGTCTCCTGAAAGGGACTGTGACGGTGCGGTCTGGCGTCGCAGTCCTCTGCGGAGAGACTGCGACGAGGCGGGAATTTTTTATCATTTTTTACTTTAAATTAGCTGTTTTTTAATTTTTAAATTTGCTTGCGGGTAAATTAGCTTGACAAGATTTATAGTTGTGCTATGCTGATAATAACAAAACGGCGTGTCCATAGCTATGGGCATCACACGTATGTCAACCTAAGGAATCCTTGAAAGAGGGTTCTTTTTGGTTTATACTGAATGTGTGGTTCGGGCTCGTAGTGTTAATGGTAGCACGCCGTTCTTGACATACGTGAAGTGCCGGTTCAAATCCGGTCGGGTCCACCGCCAAAGCCATCCCATCTCGGGGTGGCCTTTGGTTTTTAAGGAAAATTATAATAAATTGCGATACTTGTCATTTGTAAAAACATGCTTCCAACCAAGTATTGTAAAAGTAATAAAATAAATTTCGTTTGGTGTAAATATTTTGTTTCTAACTGCCATACTTAGCGCGGTTTACAGTCGCAGTCTCCCGCAGTATTGCGGGAAGACTGCGACGAGGCGGGAATAAAAAGTATTTATTTCTTTTCTGTGTTTAATAATTTTTTTTCTTTTTTCTCGGCCTTTGCTTTCCAAACAGCCTCCATTCGTTCAACTGGTTTTCTTTCTTTAACATTCTCTAGTCTTTCGCTTCTCTCTCTTGCATCTTTAATATACTTGTTCCAAATTTTTTCAGCATCATCTTTTGGTATATTTTGCCCATCAACTGTTCCCTTAAATTCATTGCTATCCTCAGGATGTGAAATTCTTATTTTTTTTCCATTAATAATTCCTTTAATTGCTAGCGTAATGTTACCTGTTATTCTATTCATATAACTTCTGTCTCTCAAGCTGGAGTTTTTGGTTCGTTCGAGTCCTTCATATCTTTTATCGTCACAGCGTTCAGCAATATGCCTTAGGTTATCTTCCTCATCCGCATCGCTACGGATGATGTCATTAGCATCAAGCACGTACTCATCACAAATAATTGCTTTTAAAAATCTACTTAGACCGGAGTCGGCTGTTTTTTTAACTTCATTTTCATAAGCTTTTCTTTGTTCGGGCAAGTTGCCCATTTCCATGGTTTTCATAATTTTTTTTGTATAACCAGTTAAAGAAAATAAAAAATAGTCCCCAATAATAAATTTTCTAAAAGAAAATTTAAAAAACTTTTAATTACTTCCGATAACAAGTTATTATATGTAATTGATAAAAGCTAACAACAAAAATTCATACATCATTCCAGCATCACCCCGTTACGCGTTACGTGTTATGAGTTACGCGAAAATCACTTCGTAATAATCTTATCAACTATCCCGTATTTTTTAGCTTCTTCCGCTGACATAAAATGGTCGCGGTCAGTGTCTTTTTCTATTCTGGAAATTGTCTGGCCGGTATGAAAGGCAAGCAGTTTATTAAGCTTGTCTTTGATTTTTAGGATATGCTCGGAGCGAATTTTTATGTCAGTTGCCTGGCCTTCAAAACCGCCCATCACCTGATGAATTAGAATTTCCGAGTTTGGCAGAGTCAATCTCTTGCCTTTGGCGCCGGATGCCAGAAGCGTGGCTCCCATTGAAGCGGCCATGCCGACGCAGATAGTGGAGACATCGCATTTTACGTACTGCATGGTGTCGTAAATCGCCATGCCGGCGGTGACGGATCCGCCCGGAGTGTTGATGTAGAACTTAATGTCTTTTTCTTTGTTCTGGGCGTCCAAAAACAAGAATTGCGCGATAATAATATTGGCGACATGGTCCGTAATCGCCTCGCCCAAAAAGATAATGCGGTCTTTAAGCAAACGGGAATATATATCATAGGCCCGTTCAACTTGGCCTGATTTTTCAATAACTGTTGGAATTAAAGGCATATTTTTTAGTTAATTAGTTAATTAGGGATTAGTTAATCAGTTTAATAATTATTATGCGAAAATAACCATCCTGATTAACTGATTAACCAAGCAACTGATTAACTATGTGTTAATAATAATATATTTGTTTAAATTGTCAAACAATTATCCAACCATCTCCCGCTCTCTCCAGCCGCCCCTCAATTTTAAATCCGGATGATTTCGCGTGTCCTCCTCCGCCCATGGCTTGCGCCAATCGCGAGACATCAACATCATGCCGCGAAGTGCGCAGACTGCCCTTGATAATGCCGTCCGGCTGTTCGCGCAGCAGCATAACGCCGTGAACATTATGGAGGTTGCTGATAAATCCGGCGATTCCTTCCAGCTCTTCTTCGTTCGCTGTTTCGCCATTGTCATTGACATCGTCCAGCGTCAGAACAGTAAAAGCAAAATTGTATTTGGGGTTGATTTTTAAGCGCGACATGGCTTTGCCCCATATTTTCATTGAATTCAAGCTCTTGTTGCGCAAAGTGTTTTCCATGATTTGCGGCAGTTTCGCTCCTTTAGACAGCATTTCCGAGGATATTTGGATGGTTTCTTGCGAAGTGGACGGGTAAAGAAAATTGGCAGTATCAGTCAAGATGCCGGTCAGAACGCAATTGGCGATATTCTTGCTTATTTTTATTTTGTTCGCTTTTAGGAATTTATAAAGAATTTCCGCGGTTGACGAGGCGGCGGGATCCCTTAATTCCATATCCGCGTAATCCTCAATTTTGGGATGATGGTCAATTTCAACAACGATTTGGCTTTTGCCGCGATTTTTTATTTCATCGCTTATTTTTGTTCGGTCTGAACTGCCGCAATCCAGCACGATGATCAAATCAAAATTATCCATGTTTAATTTTGTTTTATCGCTGATTATTTTTTCCACGGACGGCAGAAAATCAAATTGGCGCGGCGGCTGGTCAAAACAGTAGGCTGAATACGGCTGATTTAAAGATTCTATTATTTCAATCATCAAGCAGATGGAAGACAATCCGTCGCCGTCAGGATTTTCATGAGTGGCGAGGAGAATGTTTTTTGATATTTTGATTTGATTATATATTTTTGAGTAAATGGCGTCAGGCATAAAAAAAGAATTATGAATTATGAATAATGAATTATGGTTCTATGTTTTTATAGATTTTGCATTATTCATAATTCATAATTCATCATTCAATTTTTTTATTATTTTATCCAGCTCTAACGCGTTTCTTTCCGTGCTGTCAATGATCCAGTTAAAGCGCGGGATGCATCTGAGATTTAATTTCTTTTTTAAGGTTTTGCAGAATTGGCTGGAATGTTTTTTTAATTTCGCGAGTATTTTTCCGGATAAATTATACGGCAAAACAGAAATGCCAACTTTGGCGCTTTTTAGATCCGGCGAGCAGTCAACATAGCAAACAGTAACCAGCCCGTTGTTTAAAACGATTTCCTCTCTGATAAGATTCGCCAATTCTCCTTTTAGCAGTTCGTTAATTTGGATAATGCGAGACATGAATTTAAGATTTAAGATTTATGATTTTAGATTTATGGCTAGACAATAAACAAAATATTTTAAAAGCGCAAAATCTTCAATCTTCAATCTAAAATCTTAAATAATTTTAGTTATCCTTTCCTCTTTCCAAACCTGCAAAATGTCGCCTTCTTTTATCAGCGGCTTTCCCTCGTATTGTATTCCGCATTCTTGATCCGCTTCCACTGATTTTACGTCTTGTTTGCCTGATTGCAGCTTGGTCAGCTTGCCTGACGCTATAACTTCTTTGTCTCGGCATACATCAATAAAACTGCTGTCTTCAATGGCTTTGTCAATCGCTTTGCCGCCTATGATTTGGCTGTTTGCTTCGGTTCTGAAAATCGCCAGAACTTTTAATCTGCCCAAATCAACTCGCTTGACTTCCGGCTCAACCAATTCCTGTATTCGCGATTTTATGTCGTTGATCAGCTCATAAATTACAACGTATATTTTTACGATTACATTTTTGCTTCTTGCCAGCTCTTCCACCGCGGATGGGGATTTAACATTAAAGCCGATAACTTGAGCTTGGCTTGCTTCAGCCTGCGTTATGTCGCTTTCGGTTATATTGCCCAAGCCCTTTTTTATTATGTTAATTTTTATTTCAGGGATTTCAATTTTGGCCAAGGACTCTTCTATCGCCCCTCCGCTTCCCAGCACATCGCTTTTTATTATCAGGTTAATCCTTTTTGTTTTAATATTCTCATTTTCCGATTCGTTTGATTTTTTGTTTGTTAATTCCTGCGGCGCGTATTTTATTTTTTTATTTTTTATTTTTTCCCCGGCGCCGACTTCCAAAATGTCGCCGACTTTCGGGGCGGATTTAAGCCCGATAATTTTTGCCGGAACAGAAGGCTCCGCCTGTTCAATATTTTCGCCCAGATAATTTCTCAAAGCCCTTACTTTGCCGTAGGATTGTCCGGAGAAACAAAGCTGATCGCCTATTTTCAAAGTTCCGTTTTGCACCAAGACAGTGGCGACAGGGCCTTCTCCTTTGTCAACGCGCGATTCAATGATTGTTCCTATGGCTGAAGATTTCGGGTTGGCTTTGATATTGCCGCTTTCCATGTCCGCCGTAAGGAGAACCATATCCAGCAGATCGTCAATTCCAGCGCCTTCCTTGGCTGATATCGGCATGCAGATTGTTTTGCCGCCCCAATCTTCGGGCGTAATTTTCAGCTGATTAGAAAGCTCTTGTTTTGTTTTATCAATATTGGCTTCCGGCTTGTCAATTTTGTTTATGGCAACCAAAACGGGAATTTTCGCGGATTCAAGAATGCGGTAAGCTTCAATAGTCTGCGGCTTTACTCCGTCATCCGCGGCAACGACCAGAATGGCGATATCCGCGATTTTCGCGCCGCGCGAGCGCATGGCGGTGAAAGCCTCATGGCCGGGCGTGTCAATAAAGGTAATCGCTTTGCCTTTGCGGACAACTTGATAAGCGCCGATATGCTGGGTAATGCCGCCTGCTTCCCCATCCATTACATGCGTTCTTCTTATCGCGTCCAAGAGTTTTGTTTTTCCATGGTCAACATGGCCCATTACCACAATAACAGGAGCCCTTTCTTTCATGTCGGAAGAATCTTCCTTCTCCAGCAGATCTTTTAATTTTTCAGCCGACATTTTATCGCCGTCTTCTTTCTTGTCCAGAGCTTCATCCAGCATTACTTCAAGCCCTAAGTCAGAGCCGATAATGGCCGCGGTTTCAAAGTCTATTTTTTCATTAAGCGAGCTGAAGATGCTGTTTTTCATCAGTTCGGCTAAAATTTTATTGACCGGAACTTCGGCAAGCTCGGAAAAATTTCTGACTGTTATGAAATGAGGTATTTTAATTTCTTTTTTTTCTTGGTTTTGCGCGATTTCGGTTTTTTCTTCCACTCTTCTTTTTTCTTCGCGCGCTTCAAGCTGGCCGATTAAAAAATTCCATTCTTTAAGGATTTTTTTCGCGGTTCTGTTGTCAACTTTTATCGCTTTTTGGCCAATATCAAAACCAATGAGCGGCAATTTATCGCGCAGCTCTTGCGGCGGCACCCTTAAAGTTCTTGCTAATTCGGTTATGTTCATAGGTTTAAAATTAGAAATTTGAGATTTGAAATTTGGTTATTACATAATACTATAATAATTTTAGCCAAAAGTCAAAAAAATTGTTATAATTAATATATGGCTAATGAAAAGATATTAAAATTTCCAAAAAATTTCCTTTGGGGGGACTTCTACGGGCTATGCCGACGGAGCGTGGGCAAGCAAGTTGGAAACTTAAAAAATTTTTATGCTTTGAGCGGAATACCGCAAGTTATTGCTATCGCATAATTTTTATGTTATGATTTAAGTATAAAAAAAATATACCTAACTAATATGATTAAAATTGAGAAGAAAATTATTAAAAATAAGCCATTTTTTTACTTGACCGAACAGATAAATGTCGGAAGCTTTTATAAAAAAATTCAGGTTTATATTGGAAAAAATATACCTAAAAATTTAGGCGAACTTTATGGCGCGCTGCAAAAAAAAGAAATAGAATTGGTAGGCAATAACATAGAAAATATTTATAACATAGATAAAATAATAGCGCCTGAAGAATACAAAAAAATTGAAATTTCGCGGATTGGCTTTAAGTATTTATTTTTAGAAATGTCTGAGCATAAAAAAGAGCAATTTTTTAGGAATTTCGCTATAAAATTTATATTTGAATCAAACGCGATTGAAGGCAGTAAATTATCCCGGGGCGAAGTTGAAAATATAATAAGAAGAAAATATATCAAAGCGGATATTAGCCGCAAAGAAATATTAGAAGTGGAAAATTCAATAAAGGCGTTTAATATCATTAGATCAGGCGAATTCAAGTTAAATCAAAGCTCTTTAATTAAATTACATAAATTTTTAGTAAACGGACTTGGCGTTGAGACAGGATATAAAAGAAGAGAGATAGTTGTTAATAATAAAAAAACATCCGCGCCGGGAGAGGTTAAGAAAGAAATGGCAGAATTGCTTGAATGGCGCGGTAAGCAAAAAAAGAATAAACAGCATCCTTTCGCGACAGCCGTGAGATTTCATCAGAGATTTGAATTAATTCATCCATTTTCAGACGGCAACGGGAGAATAGGAAGATTATTGTTTAATTGGATGCTGTTTCAAGGAGGATATGGACTCATTCTTTTTAAAAACAAAAATAGGCAAGCATATTTTTTTTCGCTGGATCAAGCAGATAAAGGAAGGTATGGAAAATTATACAGGCATTGCGTTAAAGTTTATAAAAAAACATTTGAAGAATTAAGCGGTTAACTCTTTATCATAATCTAAAATTTTATTATATAGTTAGATGCTGGTAATTTTCTCTATTTTCTGCCTGACCTTAGTCAGAGTTTAAAAAGTAAATTTATTATGTCAGCTTATTTAACTCCTGCTAAAGTAGGGCGGAAATTAAAAATATCAAAAAAATTACCAGCATCTAACTATCGCGCAAAAAATGAGCAATAAAAAGATATTAAAATTTCCAAAAAACTTCCTTTGGGGGGCATCTACTTCTGCCTATCAGATTGAGGGCGGGATTATTAATGATTGGTCGGAGTGGGAGAAAAGCGAAGTTAGAAGTAAGAAGTTTCCGCCAGAGGCGGATCAGCCTTTGGCTGAAGAAGTAAGAAGCAAGAAAAAAAATAAAAAATTAAGAATAGAAAATTTCATCTGCGGACAGGCGTGCGATTCTTATAATAGATATGAGGAAGACATAGAATTGGTTAAAAATTTGAATTGCGGAGCATATCGTTTTGGCATTGAGTGGGCAAGAATTGAGCCGGAGGAAGGAAAATTTGACATGAAAGAAATTGAACATTACAGAAAAGTTTTGCAAGCGGCAAAAGATAGGAATTTAAAAGTGGTTTTAACTCTTTGGCACTGGACTAATCCTATTTGGCTATCTAAAATTGGCGGATGGGAGAATAAAAAAGTTGTTGATTATTTCGCGCGCTACACAGAATTGATTGTTAAAGAAATGGGAAATTTAATTGATTATTGGGTAACATTAAACGAGCCGATGGTTCATATTTCCAACGGATATGTAAGAGGAAAATTTCCGCCGAACAAAAAAAATATTTTTGGAGCAAATAAAGTTTTCAAAAATTTAGCGGAGTCGCATAATAAAAGCTATAAAATAATTCATGAAAAATATCCGCGCGCCAAAGTAAGCATAACAGCATTAATAAATTATTTTGAGCCGGCCAGAAAATGGCTTATTAATGAAATCATAATAGCAAAATTATTTCATTATTTTTGCAATGATAGGTTTTTACAAAGAATTAAAAATAATTTAGATTACATCGGAATTGATTATTATTTTCATGATAGAATAGTCTGGCATCCGCCTTTTAAGAAAAATTTAAATAAAAGAATTACAGATATGGGATGGGAAATTTACCCTAAAGGCATTTATCATATTTTAAAATATTTAAAGCAATTCAATAAGCCGATAATAATTTTAGAAAACGGCTTAGCCGACAGGCATGATAAATACCGCGCCGATTTTATAAAAGACCACTTAAAGTATGTCCATAAGGCGATTAGCGAAGGAGTTGATGTCCGCGGATATTTTTACTGGTCGCTTTTGGATAATTTTGAATGGGCGCATGGCTGGGCTCCAAAGTTCGGTTTGCATTCCGTGGACAGAAAAACATTTGAGCGGACTGCGCGGCCGAGCGCGGCGGTATACGCGGAAATTTGCAAGAATAACGAATTAATAATTAATAATAAAGAATAATTTTATGAACAAATCAGTGCTAATTTTTATATTAATTATCTTGGTAATGATATTATTGTTTGTTTTAAGCCCGCAAAAGCCGTTTGATCCGATTTTGCATCCATTGGCATACAAAGAAATTTTATTGGAAAAATTGTCAGGTAGTTAATATTCTTACTTCTTACTTCTTACTTCTTACTTCAAAACTATGTGGTTGATCGTTTCTATAACTTCATATTTTATTAACGCCGGCGTTTACGCGGCTGACAAGTTTTTGCTGTCCAAAAGAGTGCACTCTTCAATAACTTATGCTTTTTATGTCGGCATCTGGAGTATTTTTAATATTTTTCTTTTATATTTTGACCCTTGGATTCCTTCGTTAAGAGAACTGGGAGTTGATTTGCTGGCAGGAATTTTATTTTTGGCAACTTTGATTTTTTGGTACAAAGCCTTGCATCAGAGCGAAGCTACCAGGGTTGTCCCTATTGTCGGCGCGCTTGTTCCGATTTTTAGTTTTTTATTGTCTTATATTTTTTTAAACGAAACTTTAGCCGAGCGCCAACTACTTGCTTTCTTCATTTTAATCAACGGCGGGATTTTAATATCAGTAAAGCGCACAAGATTCTGGGTGTTAAAGGATGTCCTATCAAGTTTTAGAGATATTTTCGGCGATGTTCTGGGAGGAATACACGCTAAATACAGGCCAACCAAGAGATTGATTTTAAATTCTATTACTTCAGCTTTATTTTTCGCCGCTTATTATGTTTTAATAAAATACATTTATATGAGCCAGCCGTTTATCGGCGGTTTTGTCTGGTCGCGCATGGGATCTTTTCTCGGCGTAATTTTAATTTTGTTCGTGCCTGACTGGCGCAAGCTGATTGTAAAGCATCAAAAAGGCGCCAAGACTTCGCGGAATATAATTTTTTTCCTGTCCGTAAGATTGCTGGCGGCAGCGGCTTTTATTATGCTTAACTGGGCGATCAGCATGGGCAATGTGGCTTTGATTAATTCTCTGCAGGGAACTCAATATGTATTTTTATTTTTTATTGTTTTATTTTTGTCAGCCAAATTTCCAAAAATTTTAAAAGAAGAGCTTGGAGGCGGAGTAATTTTGCAGAGGATTATCGGGATCAGTTTGATTGGGGCGGGGTTGTATATGTTGGTCATGTAACATGGAACACATAACATGGAACATGGAACAAGAGTTAAAAATAAAAAAGCCACAGTTCGTTGTTTCGTGAACTGTGGCGATGTGGGTAATATGTCAACCATTTTAATAATACTATTTCTAATATCCTACCTCATTTTAGCTAAAATTCGTTTGGATTGGGCTGTTATGTTTTTAATCGCGGCCTTGCCGTCTTATTTGATCAGGTTTAGTGTTTTCAGCATTCCTTTTACTCTGCTTGAGGCAATGATTCTGATCAGTTTTATTATTTGGTTAATCGCTAATTTGCGCCAAATTATTAATAATTTAAAATTAAAAATTAAATTATTAAAAAATCCGAAATCCGAAATCCGAAATCCGAAATCCGAAAGATATCCTTTTGATATTGAAATAATTTTATTATTAATCATATCTTTCATCGCTGTTGCTGTCGCCGGATTCAGCGACAGCGCTTTGGGGATTTGGAAAGCGTATTTTTTTGAGCCGGTTTTGGTGTTTATTTTGGTGATGAACCTCCCCCTACCCCCCTCCTTATTAAGGAGGGGGAATGAAAAGGAATGTCGTTATAATATTTTGGAAAAAATTTTATGGCCGCTGGCAATTTCAGCGCTGGCGGTTTCTGTTTTCGCGATTTACCAAAAATTTACAGGCGCTTTTATTTTTAATGAATTATGGGCGGCTGAAGAAACCAGAAGGGTGACTTCTTTCTTTGGTTATCCTAATGCGGTGGGGCTTTATCTTGGACCACTAGTGTTGATATTTATAGGTTGGTTGTCGCACCAAATTTATGCCATCAAACGACGAGTTATAAGTTATAAGTTATTAGTTATATCTTTTATTATTATTATCTCGGTTTTTTCAATCTACTTTGCAAAATCCGAGGGGGCTTTGATCGGCGTAGCGGCAGGAATTGCTATTTTTGGATTATTCGCTGATAGAAGAATAAGATGGGCGATGATAACCTTGATTTTTGTCGCGGGGCTTGGTATAATAATGTCCCAGCCCGTTAGAAATTATACATTTAAAAAAATTACTTTAACTGATTTGTCAGGAGAAATAAGAAAACAGCAATGGAAAGAGACTTGGCAGATGATGACGCATTGCGGGGACACAAGATTTTGCGCCATTACAAGATTTATCTTTGGGACCGGACTGGCTAATTACAAAGAAGCTGTGTTGCCTTATCATCAGGAAGGGATATTTTTTAACAAAGACAATGATCCTGATTTTCGCAGAAAAATTGTAATATTTGACGACCAATACAGAGCCGAACACTGGCAGCCGGTGGAAATTTATTTATACCCGCATAATATATTTTTGAATTTTTGGACAGAGTTGGGATTGGCGGGAATGTTGTTATTTCTTTGGGTGTTTATTAAATTTTGGATTATTGGATTTAAAATAATTGGAAATTGGAAATTGGAAATTGGAAATTTGAATACTGTAAAAGAAAAATATATTGTATTAGGATTATTGTGTTCTATGATAGCAATAACAATACACGGCCTCGTTGACGTTCCTTATTTCAAGAACGATTTGGCTGTGATGTTTTTTATTCTAATCGCGATAATAGGATTAATAAATTTAAATAATAAAAAATTATGCTCGGCAAAAAAACAATAAAATTTTCCCTCTTTAATTCTTTGGGAACTTTAATTTATGTAGGGGCGGTATCGTGGTTTATCGCCAATGGCGACAAAATTTTCGGCAAAATGAGCGGCTATTTGGCGCCAGTCGCGTTTTTACTGCTGTTTGTAATTTCAGCCGCCATAACCGGAATTTTAGTTTTAGGCAAACCAACGCTTCTTTTTTATGAAGGGCAAAAAAAGGAAGCAATGCGGTTGTTGCTTTTAACTTTGGGCTGGCTGGCGTTTTATTTGGCGATTATTTTTGTTTATCTTATTATCAAGCAGCTATGAAAAAAAATTATAATAAATTAGTTAGAGATAATATTCCGGAAATAATTAAAGCTGATAATTGCCGGCCCAATATTAGAAAGCTGGGGAAGCAAGAGTATTTAAAAGAGTTGATGAAAAAATTAAAAGAAGAAGCAGAAGAACTAATTAATGCCAAAGATAATGAAAAAGAATTAGCAAAAGAAATCAGTGATGTCTACGAAGTAATTGACGCTATTATTGACTATTATAATTTGGATAAAGATAAAATAAGTGAATTTAAAAAAGAGAGAAAAGAAAAAAGAGGTGGTTTTGAAAAAAGAATTTTTTTAGAGAGTATCGTAAATGATGAATAAAAATTGGAAATCTAAAATCGTAAATCGTAAATTATGCATGGCGGGATGGCTGAGCGGTTGAAAGCGCCGCACTCGAAATGCGGTGTCTTCGCAAGAGGACCGGGGGTTCGAATCCTCCTCCCGCCGCCTGGTTTTATTTAAATATTCTTATGTTTTAGAAATTACGCGTTTGAATAAAAATAATAATTATTTTGATTTAAGCTGAATAACGCAAATATGAAAATACAAGAATCTAAAAATATATTTAACATTAAAAAAATATCTCATTCTCATACTTTCATATTCTTGCATTTTAGCATGCAGCAGAAATAAATTTTGTTAATTATCAAATAACGCAAACGCGAAATTCCTATGTTTATAATTTCGGACAAATTTAAAAAGATAGCTAAAACATTAAAGCTGGATAAGCCGCTGGTTATTTTTGACATGGAAACTACCGGGCAGACTATTTATAAAGATAAAATTATAGAGCTTGCTTATATAAAAATTTATTCTGATGGCAGGGTGAAAAAAGATGAAATGATACTTGATCCGCAAATGCCGATTTCCCGTGAATCTACAGCCGTACACGGATTAAGCGACAAGGATGTATCAAGCAAGCCGACCTTTAGAAAAAAAGCGCAAGAGATATGGGAAATATTCAATGGCTGTTATTACAGCGGTTTTAATGTAATGAATTTTGATTTGCCGATACTTAGAAGAGAGTTTATCAGGGTGGGAATGGATTTTGATTATAGTATTTCTCAAATTATTGACTGCAGAGTAATCTATCAGCATATGGTGCCGCGCTCTTTAGCCGCTACTTATAGGTATTATTGCGGCAAGGAATTTCGGCAGTCACATACCGCGCTGGGCGATGTTGAAGTATCGGCGGAAATTCTTGTAAAGCAGCTTGATAAATACAGCGAAATTAGAGATTTGGATTTTATCAATAAAATACACCAATCGCCTGAAAATTCCTATGTTGACAGTTCCAGAAAGTTTTATTGGAAACAGGGTCGGGCTTATTTTGCTTTTTCCAAATATATAGGAGTAGCTTTGTCAGAAGTAGCCAAAATTAATCCAAAATTTTTAAAATGGATTCTTACAGCTGATTTTTCAGAGGAGACAAAGACTATTGTCAAAAAAGCGCTGGAGAGTATTAAAAGAAGCTATTAAGAAAAAATAATTAAATTACCGATCATTTATTTTTGTCATCCCTGTAGATGTTAGGTAATTCGTTGACAAAATAATAATTTTATGATAAAATGACGACATTAATCGTCGTTTTTTTATTGGTTAATATATAGCTTAATTTAGCTAAAATATTAAAACATATTTAATAAAACAACGATTATGATTGACTAAATTAATAATTAATATTAAAATACTATGTTAAACAAAATTCAAAAAGAACAAATCAAAAAAGCTCTTTTACAATTAGATTTTTCAGGCAAAGAAGCAGATGTGTATTGTTCAGCTTTACTGCGAAGCGATTCAACTGTTTTAACCATTGCCAATGATACGGAATTAAGCAGAGGAACTGTTTATGACATTATAGAGAAGCTCAAATTCAAAGGTTATTTGGCTGAAATAAAAAAAGGCAAGAAACGCGGAATAACAGTGGAAAGCCCGACAAATAAATTTTATGCCTTGCTTGACGCGCAGCATGAACAACTGCAAAAAACTAAAAAAATTGTTGATGATATTCTGCCTATGATTAAAAGCGTTAATGCCAGCGAGGACTTTAAGCCGCAGATCAGAGTATATTCGGGAGACAAAGGATTTCGTCAAGTTTGGGATGAGATATTTGCTTATTCGGGGAAAAGCTGGTTAAGTATTGCCAGAATGGAGACTTTTGTTAAATTTTCCGGAGAAGATTACTTGGAAGAAATACTTAAGAAAAAAACAAAATTAGGGTTTATTAGCAGGGCGATTAATGAAAATTCTCCATGGGCCAGAAAAATGCAGTCGCGGGACAGAAAAGATAATCGGAACACCAGACTAATGCCGAAAGAATTCGTATTTCCCTCCACGGAAATTATTTTTGGCGATAAGATTGCCATGTTTTCTACCGCTAAGGAGAATACAATTTTAGTTATTGAAAGCCAAGATTTTGCTCAAACGCATAGAGTGTATTTTGAAATGCTGTGGAAATTTTTAGAGAGAGGAGGATTTAGTCATGAAAAATAACGACATATATAGATTAGTAATTAATAGTCTTAAGGAAAGCGGTTTAAGCAAGGATGAAAAAACAAAAATATTAACTTCAACTAACAAGAATAAGCTTGCTGATATTATGTTTGCGGTTTTTCTCCAACTATCACGACCTTCTTCTTTTGTTAAGTTTAATATTAATCCTCTTGAAACATGGGTTCTTTCATTTGATTTTACTCAACTTGACATTTTTAAGACTACCGCTTATCTTCTGTTCGGGCTTATGGAAGAATGTGGATTATCCGACGCGCTCGGTTCTTTGGATCCATGGCCAAATTTTATTCATCCTTTTGGAAAAACTAAAAAGCGGTATGCCCTTATTGAAGCCGAGGAGTGGGAAGTGTCATGGACACAATATGTCCTTAAAAATTCCGATCGGTATGAGATGGCAAAACCGTTTGAACTGGCCCTTTTTGTGAAGAGGCAGCCTGAGTTATTACGTCGCTACAGGATTGTAGCGCTTGGCGAATTGCTACACGGGTATGTGCTTTGGGCTAGTGGTACAAAATGGGGGCTTAGCGCTTGTGAAGGAGGTAATAATATTTACAACCAAACTTCAAAACCCGTTCGTTTTCTTGTTAGTTTTAAAGAGAAAAAATTATAACGTGTTTAATAAAAAAGCAAAAAAAGAAAGGAGGTGAAAAGAATGCCTTGTACTGTTTGCGGAAAATTAATATGCCGTCACACTTCCAAGGATCGCGGTCAGACGAGCGAAGAAACTCTTGATGCCTTTATTAGCGATAGAGACCAACAATTTGAAGAGGCAACGAAGAGACCATGCTCTATTTGCGGGGAATATATGTGCAGCTATATTTTTAAGGAGCTTGAATTAAGATTAAAATTTGAATAACAATTAATATAGCGTGTTCGGTTTTACAGAAAACCGAACACGCTTTTTTATTTGCAAAAAATCACTTAAATAGCTAAAATAAAGATATGGAAAACGATAATAAGCCAGAACGAATAATTAGCGCGAAAGAAACTAACGGCGACAAGCAGTTGGATATGACTTTGCGCCCTAAAAAATTAGATGAATACGTGGGGCAGGAAAAAATAAAGGACAATTTAAAGATTTTTCTGCAGGCCGCGCAAGGCAGGGGCGAAGCGATTGAGCATGTGCTGTTGTACGGCGCGCCGGGATTGGGCAAGACCACTCTGGCTCATGTGATCGCCAATGAGCTGGGCGCCAACATTAGAATTACTTCCGGACCGGCCATTGAAAAGAGCGGCGATTTGGCGGCGATTTTAACCAATTTGGGAGAAGGGGATATTTTATTTATTGATGAAATACACCGGCTTAATCGGACTATTGAAGAGATGCTGTATCCGGCTATGGAGGACTACGCGCTGGATATCATTATCGGCAAAGGCCCGTCGGCGCGCACGCTCCGGCTTGATTTGCCGAAGTTCGCGATTATCGGGGCCACAACCAGAGCCAGCTTATTGTCAGCTCCTTTGCGCGATCGGTTCGGCATTACTTACCATTTGGATTTTTACGAGCATAACGATATAGAAAATATAGTAAACCGCAGCGCGCGGATTTTAAATGTTGAAGTGGGAGGAAGCGCGGCTTCTGAAATCGCCAAGCGATCTCGCCGCACTCCCCGCGTAGCCAATCGTTTGCTAAAGCGGGTGCGCGACTACTGCGAAGTCAAGGGCGACGGCAGGATAGAAGATGACCATTGCCTCTCGGCTTTGAAAATGCTGGAAGTTGACGAGCTGGGGCTTGACTGGATTGACCGAAAAATTTTAGAAGTGATTATTGATAAATTCGCCGGCGGCCCGGTCGGCCTGAATACTATAGCGGCGGCTACCGGCGAAGACATGGCGACCATTGAAGAAGTATATGAGCCGTATTTGATGCGGCTGGGATTTTTGGACCGTTCTCCGCGCGGACGAATTGTGACGGATATTGCTTATAAGCATCTTGGAAGAAAAAAACCAATGCAAAGTAATCTTATATAACATATAACTCATAACTAATAACTGGTTTTAGTTAAGAAATTTTTGAGTTATAAGTTATAGGTTATAAGTTATAAATATTTTAAAACATAAGACATGACATTTAAACTTTCCATTTTATTAATCCCATATCTATTATTTTTACTGCTTTGGCTGATTTTCAGCTTAGTGGCCGTTTATCATATGATAAAATTCGGCTTTAAAAATTTTACCACCTTTTTCACGACATTTATTTTTGTGGCGGTGTCTCTGGCGCTATTGGCTGTTTCTTATAGTTTTTTAATGCAGATTGATTGGGATACGCAAATTACAATATTTGAGAATGCGTTTAACGCAAAATTATTTTAAAAGTAGTGTCGGTTAGTTTAATAATCAGAAATTGGAAATTGGAAATTGGAAATTTGGAATACGAATAAAATATTGATTATAATATAGCCGATTTCCAAATTTCCAATTACAAATTTCAAATTACCATACTTATGTTATCAATCTATCGCTTGCCAAACCATATAGAAGGCGAAAAAATCATAAAAGTAATGAGGAGGGATTTATTTATTTTATTTAAAAAAGTTCTTTTTTCCTGCCTGCTTTTCATTTTGCCTTTGGGATTTTTCGGAATTACATTATTAAATTATCCGGATTTATTCAACAATCAAATTACTTATCCTCTTGTTATTTTATTGAGCAGCGCTTACTATCTTTTTATCTGGCTTTTTTTCTTTTTTTCTTTTGTTGATTATTATCTGGATGTCTGGATAATCACTGATGAGCGGATTATTGATGTCCAGCAGAAAGGATTTTTTTCGCGGATAATCGCCGAACAGAGATTATACAGAATCCAGGATGTGGCGAGCGAGGTTCATGGATTTTTTCCAACGATTTTAAAATACGGGGAAGTCCACATTCAAACAGCCGGCGCCAAGCAGAGGTTTTTATTCCACGAAATTCCTCATCCGGAAGATGTTAGAAATATGATTATAAAATTGGCGGAGAGGAGCAAGAAGAAGCATGAAGCGCGCGTTAATCCCGCAAGTTAAGCATTTAATCTGGCGGCGAAGTTAAAAGCGAAAAAATATTTTTGCCATTGCTTGCCGGTAGAATGATAATTATTTCCTCCGGCGAAATAATCGGCGAACATTTCCCTCGCACGCAGAATTTCTTTTAATCTTTTTTGGTTTTTTTTATCCGCCGCGGTTAAATCAAAAAGCTCCAGCGCTCTTTCAAACGCTTTTTCCGCGTATTCAGCGTTTTCTTTTTTTCTCCATTTTATCGCCCGCTCGGTTTCACTGCCGATGTTCGCCATTTGCGCGAAAAAAGAAAGTTCGCTCCAGCGATTTTCAGCTAATTGTTTATGCTGTATTGTCATTGGCTATAAGGTTATTGGTTATTTCAAGAATTATTTTTTGCGTTTTAGGATTTTCAATTCCGCGGCTGCGGTTTGCTTGAGACGGGCGAAGATTTATCATTGAATCAAATTCTATAAAATCTTTACTTCCGTATAGCTCCGGATAAATGTTAATTCCCCAAAGGTTTGTTTGTTTTGACCCGTTTTGCAGAAGCAAGCCTTCTTCATCCGCGTGAAGCTCGCCGTCTACCGCCATAATTTTTTTTTCAACATCAACCACTGCCTTAACCAGATCGCCGAACATTTTTTGAGCCATTTCTTCTAATTCGCTTAATTTAATTTGATTTTTAATAATTCGCATAAGCTTAAAGTATTAGTTATTTTAATAATAAACAATAAACAAGCGACAGTCAACTGGTATAAATTTTGTATTTATTATAATTATGAGATTAAAAGATTTTGATTATAATCTGCCGAAAAATTTAATAGCTCAAACACCAGTTAAACCGCGAGACCATTCGCGGCTTTTGGTTTTGAGAAAGGCGGTACAAAAATCAGCACCGAGTGCTGGCGCAGCACTCGGTGCTGATTTTTGTATCCAGCATAAGCATTTTTATGATATTGTTGATTATTTTAAAAAAGGCGATGTTTTGGTTTTAAATAATTCAAAAGTTTTTCCGGCGAGATTGATTGGCAAGAAAAAAGAAACAGGCGGTCGGATTGAAGTGTTTTTATTATCCCCCACCCCCAACCCCTCCCCCGCCTCACGGGAGAGGGGAGCTATAGAAAAAAAATTTCAAAGGATTCCCTCTCCCGAGACTAAGTCGCGGGTGAGGGTTAGGGATGGGGCGTGGCAGTGTTTATTGGGCGGAAATGGCAGAAAAGAAAATTTGGAGATTAAATTTAAAAATGGATTAGAATGTAAAATTTTAAAAAATAACAATGATGGCACATGGGAAGTTGAATTTAATAAAAGCGGCAAGCAGATGATGGAGATCGTGGAAAAAATCGGGAAGATGCCTTTGCCGCCGTATATCAAGCGAGACGACAGACGACAGACGACAGACGACAGAAATAATTATCAAACTGTTTACGCGGACGATAAGAAAATCGGATCTGTGGCGGCGCCGACTGCCGGGTTTCATTTTACGCCGGAGCTGATTAAAAAGTTAAAAAATAAAGGCGCGCGGTTTGAATATGTAACATTGCATGTGGGCATGGGCACTTTTGCTCCGGTAAAAGTTGATGATATTGCCAAGCATAAAATGCATGCGGAATTAGTTGAGGTTAGAAAAGATGTACTAAAAAGAATTGTTAAGGCAAAAAAAGAAAAAAGAAGAATAATCGCCGTCGGCACAACATCTGTCAGAACGCTAGAGGGTTTGATTTCCGGACAGCTTAACAAGCCGTTAAACCAAATTTCAAATTTCAAATTACCAATTACAACCTTTATTTACCCCGGATATAAATTTAAAGTTGTTGACGCCATGATTACTAATTTTCATTTGCCAAAGTCAACACTGTTAATGCTGGTTAGCGCGCTTGCGGGAAAATCAAATATTGATAAAGCTTATAAAGAAGCGATTAAAAATAAATACCGGTTTTACAGCTATGGGGATGCGATGCTGATTTATTAATTTTCTTTATTTTTTCTTGCCTCAAGAAAATTGCAATAATCACAGTCAGGATCAGCGTTTGGGATTTTATTGTTGTTTAAATATTTGTGAATACCAAAGATAAATCAATCTTTGAGCGTGATAACTTAAATGCCTGTCCGCCTTGGGTGGAGTTCTTTTGTGGATCATATAAATTTCGTGTACGTTGGGAATTATAGTATTGAGACATAATCTTATTACTTCATTTTTTATTTACTATTTTGCTTTATGATTTGTTTCCGTATCTCCTGCATTCTTTTTAGGTTTCTTTCAACATTCGGACGAAAACCTTCAACCATATTTCTAAAACTTTCTTGTTCTCCAACTCCGTTTCTATCCACTTTTGTTAATATATCTAACATTTTTTTATTTTCTGGGTACATTTCAATTATTCTTTCAACTCTTTCGGCTTTACTACTTGTGTATTGAGGTTTATTGGACATTACAACGCCATAGATAAAATTTATAAAACGTTTTGCGAGTTGTTTTGATTTTTTACTAATTTCCTGTACTGTAGCGCCTGGATTATCACTAATCCATTTTATGGATTGATCCATTATTTCCAAAATATCCTCGTTGAGCGTAAGAGCTAAAAATAACCCCACTTTGGGCTTTTCATCTTTTACAAAATCTTCGCCAAATAAAAGTAAGCCGTCTGCTTTCGCAATTATTCTATATTTTTTAGAAGAGCTGCTCAAAAAGTTTGTTTTTGTAAAAACTCTTATATTAAAAAAGTTTTCTTCTCTTGAAGCTTGCCCCTGTTCGTCGTCCACATCAAGAATTATGTATATATTTATGTCAGAATACCCCTCTTCATACTCACCTCGTGCTAAACTACCAACCAAATAAACTGCTACAACATTTTTATATTCTTTTTGTAATTTTTTTACAGTAGCATCAAGAAAAATATTATGTGGTTCAGGGATTTTATCAAACGAACATCTATTGGTTACATTAAATGAACTCAGCATTTTGCTGTGGTCATTTACTATCTTTGCTACTTGTTCGTTTGTGATGGGTAGTTTAAAAAAATCTACTAAAGCCGACGATATTTGTTCAATATTTTCTTCTATTTCTTTCAAGATATCTTCCGCCTTAGATGAAGCATTCGAGAAAAGACTCTCTGTGCTTTCCTTGCGCAGTTTATCCATTTGTTCTTTTCCGTAGTCAGTGAGTTGGTCTCTAAAACTTGGTTGCGAGGCTATATCAGTTAACCCTAGATTTTGATAATCTTTGTCATATCTTAGGCCACTTATACGATGGTGGTGGTAGGTACGTTTCCTTAATACAAATGCTATTTTGCTTGACTCATTGTTTTGCTCCCATTGACCAACGTCTTCATAAATCCCGATACTTGTAAGTGGGCCTTCCTTTTTTTGCAATAATTTAAAAACTGAAATATTATTTTCTTTCGACGGTTTTTCTGGAATATCTACCTCAGTCATTAGATTAACTAGAAGTATTACTTTATCCTTCATTTGATGTACTAAGGTTAAAAAAATACCTTGGTAATATACAAGTAATTCTTGACGAGTAATATCGGTTGGAAGTTCTCTTGTTTGACACTCCTTGATAAACTCTACAGTAATACGTAGTTCTTTTAAAACTCTTTCAATTTCATTTGCATATTCTGAGTGTCTCTGTAAAAATCTCAATTCTTTTGATACTTGACCAACTGCAATATTCTCTGGCTCTCTATTTTCTTTATTCAGGGATCGAAAAAGACAGCCTGCTTTTAGTTTATCGTAGTTATTTTTTATTGATTCAAGTTCCGTATTTGTTATTTTTTTTGACATAATTTTATCCTCCCCAAACCTCCCCAATCTTCTCCTTAATCTTCCCCTCAAAAATTTCAATCAACTTTTTACTTTGCTCAATAATTTCTTGCTCAGCTTCAATTTTGGCAACGATTTGCTTTTGGATTTTGAGAGACGGAAGAAAAATTTTATGTTTTGCATAAACATCATTGCGATTTAGCCCTGGAATGCCTGCCCCTCCTTTCAATTCTCGGAGTTTTAAAGATTTAAGAATAAAATAAATAAATTTTAGATCTGTATTTTTTAAATTATTCAATTTCACATAGTAAGTTGTATCAATTGGAAAACAATTTTCATTCACCCAAACAACTTCACCTGCCGAACCTTTTCGTCCAACAATAATTACAGGTCCTTTTATTAAAAATTCATTATGATAACCACTTATTCCATTTGAACCCATTACTGGATATATGCCATTTATCCTTTTTTGCTTTGGTAAACTTGAGCCGTATTCAAGAGTGCAAACCTTTTCAAACTCCACCATCTCCCACTCGGCATCAATTTTAATTTTCGGCTTCCAATTTTCTACAACCTGCTTAGCTCCGTCTATGATTTTTTGATAGCCGTCTACCTCCGCCACTATTTCTTTTTGCACTTCAAGAGACGGAAGTGGAAAAATAAATAATTCTTTTAATTTAGACGGCCTAACCTCTTTAATCGTTACCCCCGTAGCAAATGATTGAATTATTTCTTTTTTAATTAATAAAATATAGTATAAAAACTCTGGTAATATTTTCTTTTCATCAACTACAATACCAGACAAACCTTGCTTAGTTGCGACTGGTGCTTTGGCAATACCCACATGTCCTATTGAAGCCCCCAGTGATATTATGATTGAATTTTTAGGCCAAACTTTTGCAGAACTATTTTTTAATCCTAACTCAGTTAATGTTTCTTTGGTTTCGGTAATCTTTGGCTTGATATCTTTAACAATGCACCATTTTACTTGCCCTCCAAAATATTCTGGATGCTGCCTTGAGGGTGTTCCGCCATCTTTCATATCTATAACAACATCTCTTAATTTAACGACCGGCCATTTTTGTTTTCCGTAAGTTTCAATTGCTTTATACCTCTCGCCCGATAAATTATAATCGCCGCTTTTTGCAATTTTTTCTTTTGACACAAGCCAAGTTAAATAATCCAAACTTTTATCAATTTTAAACTTTTCACCAATGCCTTTACTAAAACCCTCTCTGTATGTTTTTAAAATTTGCAAAGCAACTGGCAGTTCGCCGTCAGTGTTTAACTTCCGCCTTTGCGCTCCCAAATTAAATCCATCGTCAGTAATTTTTACAAACAAAATATTTTTTGTTAATTTAGCAATCTGATTATCAAAAAATAAAATACTCGTTTTAACTCCGGAGTAGGGATTAAACACGCCAGCCGGCAAAGAAACAACAGCGAACAAACCGTCCTCAATCAATAACTGGCGAAGTTTTTTGTAAGCGTTCGCTGACTGAAAAATAATCCCCTCCGGCACAATAATGCCGGCCCGGCCTTTTTGGTTCAGATGCTCCAGAATATAATCAACAAACAAAACCTCACTGCGGTTTGCCTGCACAGAAAATCTCTTATGCGGCCTAATGCCGCCTTTTGGCGACATAAAGGGCGGATTGGCCATTATCACATCATAAGATTCATCCCATCTATCCTCGCTGGAAAGAGTATCATATTCATAAATTTTCGGCTCGGAAAATCCGTGCAGATACATATTGACCCGTGATAACTTCACCATATCCGGCGAAATATCATAGCCTACAAAATTATTCATCATCCTTTTCTTCTCATCCGGCGTAAGCGGTTTTTCTGTATTAGTCGGCTTGCCGGTAATATTATCCTTGCCGTCATGATCAGCAATAATATGCTTATACGCGGAAATCAAGAAGCCAGCCGTGCCGCAAGCCGGATCAAGAATTGTTTCGTCTTTTTGCGGATTAACCACATCAACAATAAAATCAATAATATGGCGCGGGGTTCTAAACTGCCCCGCGTCGCCCTGCGCGGCCATTACAGAAAGCAAATATTCAAAAGCGTTTCCTAAATTTTCGCTGTTGTCATAGTTAAAGCCGTTTATCTCTTTTAAAAACATGCTTAAAGTTTCCGGACTGCGGTATGGCAAAAAAGCGTCTTTGAAAATATCCCTAAAAAGCTGGGGTAGATGCGGATTTTGGCTCATGCCGGTAATTGCTTCAACATACAAATCAATCCGTGCCTGGCTGCCAAGCTTTGGGTCCATCAGCTTGCCCCACGAATACTTTTCAAAGCCATTGGTAAAAAAACTCGGCTTGCCGCCCAGCTCCTCGGCTTGCCTGTCCATATCATCCATAAATTTATAAATCAAAGCGGTTGTGATTTGTTCAACCTGCGCTTTCGGGTCTGGCACTTTCCCAACCAAAATATCGCGCGCGGAGTCAATTTTTCTTTTAGTTTCTTGATCAAGCATAATATTTTGTTAGCTAATTTTAGCAATATTTATTAACTTATCCACTTATCCACAGTTTTAATTGATTTTTAAATATTTCTATGTTATATTTATAATAGAAGTAAATCCTCCTGTGTTGGGATACCGTAAGGCGTCCCGGTAAAGCAGGGGGTTTTCTATTTTATGGAAACAACAAGCTCTCGCCGATTATTTTGCTCTTTATCATTTCATAATATTCATAATCGCTTTTTTCATACTTTCTGAATATTGCCCAAGAAATAAAATCAACTGCCTGCAAGCATTTTTCCGTATGCGACGGTTTTATTTTTATTTTAAATTTATTGCCGCCTCTTTTTGCCAAACCGTTAGTCAAATAATTCTCAAAATTTTTCTTTAAAAATTTATTGGTTTCCCTCTGATCAATACAAATTAAAACCTGATCATCTTTTTTAAAATTCTTTTTATTATACAAACGATCAAGCAAAATATTGGCTGTGTAATTATAAAGATAATTTTTTTGGTTTCTTAAATCCACATACACTTTCTTTTTATTCAAAATAATACAATGGACTTGTAAATCATCAACTCCTGACAATTGCTTCAAAATTCTTTTTTTTGTGATAGAATCAGCGTGATAAGCGTGTAATTCTTTCACTCTTTTAAACTTCTTTTTTAACCCAGCGTGAACTTTTTTTACGCATTTCCCTACTTTACGGTGATTATGAGTTAAAACAATAGTTAAAATAAACCAACGGCTTGAACGTTCGCTAAATCCTAAATCTCCGCTTTCGTCTAAAAATATATAAAACATAAATCACATAAACTTATTTATAGGCACATAATCCTTTACATATTCCGGCACTTTTTCGCGATAACCGTTCAGATCGCGCAAATCCGCCATTGTTAATTTTGGATTGGTGGCTAATTTCGCGTAATCCTTTTTTTCAATAACATCCCTTATCTCGCTGTCAGTAATATAGGCCTTAAGAAAATTTTTAATCGGATAAATGTATTTGTTTTCCGGCTTATGGATAGAAACGAATTTTTCAACTTCTTCCTCAAGTAGTTCATCTTTAGTTTTAAATCTGTTTATGCGGCCGAATATTTTTTCAATAATTTCCCGCAAAGATATTCTCCTGTCCGCTTTAACGGATTTGCGGAGCTTTTCTAAATTAAAATATTCTTCCGGCTTTTCAAAAATATTTTCTTTAATATGATTCTCCACTCCGTCAACATCTCCTTTTTTGTATCTTTCTTTTGCTATGTGGTCTTTTTTAATAATCTCCTCAAACTTATCAAATAATTTGCGGTCAATTTTCATGCCCTTTAAGCCGATTGGAATTTCGGCAAGGGTTTTTAATGGATCTGGCTTAAATATGGCTATCTCATCTATATCAATTCCGTCTCCGCCTATTCCCGCTCCTTTGATTTTTTGCGGGAGCTTTAGCACTTCGTCATAATTATATTTTTCTTCAAAATATTCATAATTGGCAAAAAAATCAAATATTTTAAAATTCTTTTTATCTGTTCTTATAATTTCGCTTTCATTGTCTTTGTGTAAAAAAACAAATTTTCTTGTCCCGCGTCCTTTTATCTGAATAAAATCAGTTGGTGAAAAAATCGGACGCATCAAGCAGAGATTTAAAATATCTTGGCAGTCATAGCCCGTTGTCATCATGCCCACGGTTACGCATACTCTTGTCTTGCTTGATTTGTAGCCGTTTAAAAATTTAGTGTGTCCGTTAAGATTATTATTTGAAAAATTTATTGTCATTTGCTGGGCGTCAGAAATGCTTGATGTTACTTGCACCGCAAAATCAGAATTATATTTTCCCGGCCAAAGTTTATCCGCGAATTGATTAAGAACTTGAGTAATTTTAGAAGCATGTTTTTGGCTTACGCAAAACACAATACTTTTGCCTGTTTCTCCGCTTATTTCATCCTTCATGGCGTTTTCTAAAAATGTTTTGCAAAATATCTGATTTGTTTTTTCAGAAAAAAACTTTTTTTCAAAATCGCGGTGAAAAAAAGTTTGCTCCTCTTCAATGCCTTCTTCGTTTTCCACCATCAAAGAATATCCTTTTTCAGATAAAAGCTCTGTGGTAATTTCCGTGCGCGCGTCAGCAACAATTGGATTTATAAGGCAGCCATCGCGGACGCCGTCAAGCAAGCTGTATCTGAATGTTGGCTCTCCGCTTGCGCAGCCAAAAGTAACATAAGTGTCTAATAATTGGCGCCGTTCCCATGCCCGGGGGTCTTTCGCGCTTACTTTGTTAGGATCCAAATTTTTAAGATAATCTTTTGGCGTTGCGGTAAGCCCAAGCTTATAACCGATAAAATATTCAAAAACCGCCCTGCTGTTTCCCCCGATTGAGCGGTGGGCTTCATCAGAAATTACCAAGTCAAAGTCTGTGGGAGAAAAAAAGCTTGTTATATTTATTATTGAATGAAAAACTTTGAACAGTAGAAACAACAATCTCGGCTTTTTTCCAGTCGTCCCGGTTCTCTTTGTAAATAACACAAGTAAAATCATTTTTAAGGTAGCGAGTAAAATTTTTATATGCTTGATCTTCTAATTCTAAACGATCTACCAAAAATAAAATTCTTTTCGCGTTTCCGGTTTTTAAAAATAATTTAATGACAGCGGCGGAAATCAATGTTTTGCCGGTGCCTGTCGCCATTTCAAACAAATATCTGTCATTGCCTTGTTCGGCTGATTTTTGCAAAGCATAAATAGCTTCTAATTGATACGGCCTTAAAATTTTTAAATCTGATTCTCTTATAAAATCATCTTGTTCTGATTCATTATTCCAGCGAGGGTCTTTTTTGTAATTTGGCTTTTGAGTTAAAGCGATATAACCCTCTTCAACCTTTTCCGCGGCAAGCGCTTTATAATTCGGCTTAAAGGTTTGCCTGTGCTTCAAAGATTCTTGATTTGGAAATTCTGTGATAATTTCCGGATTGCCTTTTTCTAAATCCCAAAAATAATGAAGATTGCCGTTTGAAAGAATTATAAAACGAACATTTTGCGATTTAGCGTATCTGCGGGCTTGCTCTTTGCCGTCAAGCGGATTTTTATCTTCAGATTTAGCTTCCAGAACAACCAAAGGAAAATCTTTCTCATCAAGCAATAAAAAATCAATAAAATCATTTTTAGTTTTTTCATAATTCGCGCCAAATGCGTCAATATCTTTTTGAGTTATTTTTGCGTTTTGCTCTAAAACAATATTTGCCTTGCCTTTTTCATCATCAAAAAACCTCCAGCCAACATCATGGAGCAGATTATTAATTTTAATTCTTGCTTTAGCTTCTTTTCGCATATTTATTTCATTAAATCCCCAATTATTTATTTATCTCAAATAGATAATAATTATACTTTTACAATACCATTTCATTTGCTAATAAATCAAGTATTTTTTCACACTTGACTATGCAAGATAAATTAAGCTATACTAAAATCAGTTAAAGTAAATAAAATAATAAAATAATAAAATAATTTATCGTTAAGGATTTTCAATATTTAATCAACACACCCCTAAATCCCCTCTTCCCGCAAAAGGCGGGACAGGCAAGAGTGGACTTATAATGTGCTAATTTTATTTTATGTCCGTACCAAAAAAGAGAAGAACCAAAAGCTCGGTGGGCCAGCGAAGATCGCACCATGCTTTAAAAAAAATTTCATTGAATAAATGCCCTAAATGCGGCCAAGCGGTTAAGCCGCATTGCGCTTGCGCTTTTTGCGGCTTTTATAAAGGAAAAGAAGTTTTGAAAATCAAGTCAAAAAGCAAGAGCAAGAAAAAAGAATTACAATAACTTATAACTAATAACTTATAACACGATTCAATAGCTCGTCCCGCGAGTTATTAGTTATAGGTTATAAGTTATAAAAAGTTATTTTTAAAATATGTCCAACAGGCACTTATCAAGAACCATAGCAATGCAGACTTTGTTTTCTTGGGATTTTAACGGCAAGAATGAAAAAGATTTGGAAAGCATCATAAAGCAGAATTTTAAATATTTTGCCCCCAAATTCAATGATCAAGGTTTTGTCAGGGATTTAATTAAAGGCGTGATGGATCATTTGCCTGAAATTGACAAATACATTACCAAGCACGCCACTGAATGGCCGCTTGAACAGATAACAATAGTTGACCGCAATATTTTGCGCATCGGCGTTTATGAATTGGTGCTTGACAAAGGCATACCAGCCAAAGTGGCGATCAATGAAGCCATTGAAGTTGCCAAAACATTCGGCGGCGAGTCTTCAGGAAAATTTGTCAATGGAGTTTTGGGAGCAATATATAAGGATATGGATGAAAGCGATTCCGGGAGTCGTGAAACAGCAGAAACGGAGAATTAGATTTTTTTAATTTTTTATTAAATTGTTAAATTGTTATATTGGGTATAAGTAACTTAATTTGGTGGAAAACTTGTTCCTTTGCAAATAATTTTTTTGCGGCAAAGCATTAATGCTTGGGTCCACTTCAAGAAAAATTTTACAGAATTTAATCCGTGAGTTTTACTTAAA
>Ga0180732_1000181_pt1 | contig 62296 bp, 53 predicted proteins | sample KR11_01MetaG_FD_148674 | JGI IMG/M metagenome (GOLD analysis project Ga0180732, IMG submission 148674) | Groundwater microbial communities from the Olkiluoto Island deep subsurface site, Finland - KR11_0.1 MetaG | ecosystem: Environmental > Aquatic > Deep subsurface > Groundwater | place... | reverse complement strand
CACGACTTGATGGCGGAGCTGAAAACCTACGCAGCCCAATGCCCGACTGCTGGCGGCGTGATCCACATGGGCGCCACTTCGATGGATATTGAAGACAACGCTGACGTGCTGCGCATGCACAGCGCACTGGATATTGTGATCGCCAAACTCGCGGCACTCTTAATTACGCTTACCACCCGCATCGAAGAGACTGCGGACCTGCCCATCATGGCCTACACTCACCTGCAGCCCGCAGAACCTTCCACGCTCGGCTACCGACTTGCTGTTTATGCACAAGACCTGCTGTACGATTGGCAAACGCTGCAAGAAGTCAAAAACAACCTGTGGGGCAAAGGTTTTAAAGGCGCAGTCGGCACCTCTGCGGCATATTTTGATCTTCTGGGCGTTGAAAACTACCCGGCATTTGAAAAAGCACTCAGCGATGATCTGAAACTACCTTTTTATCCGATCAGCACACAGACCTGTTCACGTAAGCAGGATTACACTGTGCTCAGCGCCTTAGCCAGTTTGGGCGCTGCGCTGCACAAATTCGCTTTTGACTTGCGCGTGCTGCAATCTCCATCCATCGGCGAGATCAGCGAATTTTTCGCTGCCAAACAAGTGGGCTCCTCGGCCATGCCGTTCAAGCGCAACCCGATCAACGCCGAAAAGATTGATTCACTCGCCCGCCAACTTTCTGTGTATCCGCAGGTCGCCTGGCAGAACGCCGCCACCAACCTGCTTGAACGCACCCTTGATGACAGCGCCAATCGCCGCACCATTCTGCCGGAATCTTTCCTCATTTGCGATGAATTGCTCCAGGTGATGAACAAGCTGGTTAAGAATATGACCATCAACCATGAAGCCATCCAGCGCAACCTAGAAATTTATGCCCCCTTTGCCTGCACAGAGCGTGTGATGATGGCGCTTAGTAAAAAGGGCGCGGATCGTCAGGAGACCCACGAACGCCTGCGCAATCACGCCATGACCGCCTGGAAGGCCATCCAACACGGCGAAAAGAATCCCCTCACCGGGTTGCTCAAAAAAGATGATTTCATCTTGCAGCACCTGACTGCGGATGAAGTGGACGCGCTTTCTGAAGTTTCTGCCTATACCGGCACAGCCCCCACCGCCAGTCGTGAACTGGCAAAGCGCATCAAAAACCTCATCAATTCATAGTGTTTGGTTCATTTTAGCGTTAGTAGAAAATCCGGAGTGCTCCCTATAGTGGTGAACTTAAGAATATGAATAATTTAAGGTGTATTGTCTAGACAAATCACCTAAAGAACACTAAAATCGAACCATTAATAAACATAATGAGGTTATCCTTCTATGAAAGTAAACGGCTCGGCAGCAGTTTATCGTTTCGTCGTTAAACCCAACACTGCCAACGACCCTCGCTCCCTCGGCTACCTTGCTGATGCCCACTCGCTCTCACTCAACCAAATCACTCAAATTCGATGCCACGACCTCTACTTCGTGCGAGGAGGTCTGGACGAACCAGAAGCCGAAAAACTGGCGGCGCAGCTCCTGCACGACCCGGTAACCCAGTTAATAGAAATAGACCTTCTCGAGCTCCCCCTGACAGATCACAACCTAAACCAGAAAGAACACCCCGCCACACGCACCATTGAGGTGGCGCTTCGTCCTGGTGTAACCGACCCCGTGGCGGAACAAATTGTCCGCGCTGCCCACCTGCTCGGCATTTCCTCACTCGAATCTGCCTGCACCGGCTTGCGTTTCATCATCAGCGGTGATGGGTTAACTGATGACCTGCTACACCTTGCCGCTAAACGGTTGCTCTCCAATTCAGTCATCCAGACTTACGCGCTTGGTGAGATCACCCCCTCTTTTTCAACGGCAGCGCAAAGTCACGACCTGGTTGAGCCCATCGTGCTGCGCGGTTTGGACGATGCCGGTCTGCTGGCTGTTTCCTCCTTGCGCCGGGCAGCCCTCAACCTGGCCGAGATGCATGCCATTCAAGATTACTGCGAACGCGAAAACCGCGACCTGACCGACATCGAATTTGAAATGCTCGCCCAAACCTGGAGCGAACACTGTGTTCATAAAACATTTAAATCCCAGGTCAGCGTCAAACGCGATAAATCCGATTCACGCAGCTTTCCTACTCATTACAGCCATCTCTTCAACCAGACCATCCGCGCTGCCACCAAGCAGGTTAACGCGGATTGGGTGATTTCAGCCTTCACCGAAAATGCCGGCATTGTTGAATTTGACGGCACAAATGAACTTAGTTTCAAAGTCGAGACCCATAACCACCCTTCCGCCATTGAACCCTTTGGCGGCGCTAACACGGGCATTGGCGGCGTGATCCGCGATGTGATCGGCGTATCTGCCAAACCCATCGCCTCCACGGATATTTTATGTTTCGGCCCTGCTGACCTGCCCCTCACCGAGTTGCCCGAAGGCGTGCTGCATCCGCGGCGCATCGCATCTGGCGTGGTGGCCGGCATTCAGGATTACGGCAACAAGATGGGCATCCCCACCGTCAACGGCGCCATCTGGTACGATCCCGGTTACGTCGCCAATCCGCTGGTGTTTTGTGGCAGCGTCGGTCTGGCGCCTAAAGGCAGCAATCCGCACGCCACGACCCCCGGCGATCACATCATCGTCCTCGGCGGACGCACTGGCCGCGACGGCCTGCGCGGCGCCACTTTCTCTTCCATGACCATGGACGCCCAGACGGGTGAGGTCTCGGGTGCATCCGTCCAGATCGGCGCACCGGTGGTTGAAAAAGGTCTCGTGGATGTGCTGATGCTTGCCCGCGATAGCGGACTATACAACTCAATCACCGATTGCGGTGCCGGCGGACTTTCTTCAGCAGTGGGTGAAATGGCCTCCGAATGCGGTGGCGATGTTCAGCTCAAGAAAGTGCTGCTCAAGTATCCCGGCCTGGCGCCGTGGGAAATTTGGCTTTCAGAAGCCCAGGAACGCATGGTCATAGCTGTCCCCAAGAAAAATCTCGAGGCTTTGTCAGCCTTATGTATTCAATATGAAGTCGAAATGACCGATATTGGCAACTTCACCGGTTCCGGCCGCATGCGTGTCTTTCACGGCGCCACCCTTGTGCTTGACCTGGATAACGAATTCCTGCATCACGGCATCCCCCAACGCCATTATTCCGCCAGGATCAACAAACCACGCTTCGAAACCGGTCAGACCATCAGCATTGACGATCAAACCAACAGTGACTTTCAAAATACATTACTCAAACTGTTATCTCATCCCAATATTGCCTCAAAAGAACGCACCATTCGCGATTACGATCACGAAGTACAAGGCGGCACAGTGGTCAAACCCCTTTGCGGATTGCACCACGACGGCCCCTCGGATGGCAGTGTGATCAAACCGCTGGCCAGCATGACCAATCACGCCTTTGTGCTTTCAAACGGATTGAACCCTGAGTACGGCAAGATTGATCCTTATCAGATGACCTGGCTGACGATTGACGAAGCCTTTCGCAACGCGGTGGCCTGTGGTGCGGATCCCTCGCGCATCGCCATTCTGGATAACTTCTGCTGGGGTGACCCCACCCGGCCTGAGATTATGGGCGACCTGGTGCAATCCGCCCAGGCATGTCTTGGAGCCGCTGTACATTACGAAGCGCCCTTCATCTCTGGTAAAGATTCTTTTAACAATGAATACCTTGGCTCGGATGGCAAACTCCACGCCATTCCGCCCACCCTGCTCATTTCGGCTCTGGGAGTGATGCCAGATTGGCAGCAGTCACTGACCATGGATTTCAAGCACGACGGCAGCCTGATCTACCTGATTGGCGATTTTGCCCCTGCCTTTGGCGGCAGCCATTTCAATTTGGTACATCCAACCCAGGCTATTGATGAAGGCCTTCCCGTTTGCAGCAAAGCAAATCCTCGTTTTTACCTGGCTTTTTACAAAGCTGTTCAAGAGAAACTGGTGGCAGCCTGCCATGACCTCAGTGAAGGTGGGCTGGCGGTTGCCGCTGCTGAAATGTGCATGGCCGGACGCCTCGGCGCCCTACTTCATCTGCGCAATAACGAAGTGCCCATTCGCGCATTATTCGGTGAGACATCCGGCTGCTTTTTAGTGGAAGTCACCGCCGAGTCTCAGTTTGAATTTGAAGACCTGATGTCAAATTACGCCATCCGGTTAATTGGAAAAGTCGAGAATCATCAGAACTTGCAAATAAATCACGCCAAGTATCCCATTTTGAATGTTCCTATTGCTGACATGTTGAGCGCCTGGAAAGACCGCAAGATCGCAGGAGGTCTGGCATGAAACCAAACGCCTTGATCCTCTTTACACCCGGCACCAATCGCGATGGAGACGTCGCCCAAGCTTTAACCCTTGCCGGGGCTGATTCACAGATTACGCCGCTCACGACCTTGCGCAAAGAGAAAACGGACTGGTCGGCTTTTCAAATGCTCGTTCTGCCTGGTGGTTTTTCTTATGCAGATGCCCTCGGTGCCGGCAAGCTGTTCGCCCTTGACCTTTCGCATTATTTCCTCGATCAGGTTCAAGCCTTTGTGGCTGCAGGCAAACCTGTCATCGGCATTTGCAACGGTTTTCAGGTGCTGGTCAAGGCGGGTATTCTCCCGGGCAACAAGGCTCTGACCGAAACCCGCACTGCCACGCTGACACATAACCAGGGTAATCATTTTGAATGCCGCTGGGTGAGTTTAAAACCTGTTTCGCAAAGCTGTCTGTGGACCAAAGGTCTCTCAGACATCATTGATTGCCCTGTGGCTCATGGTGAAGGAAACTTCCAGGTTAGCGAAAGTGTTGTTGCAAATAACCTTTCAGTCAATGACCAGCTAGCCCTTGTTTACGTCCACCCTGACGGCAAACCAGCCAGCGGCGTGTATCCGGTCAACCCCAATGGCTCTGTGATGGATATTGCCGGCATTTGCAATCCGCAGGGCAACGTCTTGGGCTTGATGCCTCACCCTGAAGATCACGTCTTTCCCTTCCAATCCCCTGATCGCATTCACCGTCCTGATGCTTCAGGGCTGCCGCTTTTTATAAACGGCGTTCGATACGCCTCAGAAAGTTAACAGGAGATCAAAAGAATGTTGACCACCCAAGAAATCCTACCCATCATACCACTGGCATATGCATCCAGCGACCTGCCTATCACCAACCGCACGGAAGGCAAGGTGCGTGATTGGTACGATTTGCCAGACAACAAACGCTTGCTGGTCACCACGGATAGACTGTCTGCCTTTGACCGCAATCTGGCGGTGGTGCCTTACAAAGGCCAGGTGCTCAACCAGCTTTCTGCATGGTGGTTTGAAAAAACCGCTGACTTGATTCCTAATCACATTCTCTCCATCCCCGATCCCAACGCTGCTGTTGTTGCCAAAGTTCAGCCTTTTATGGTGGAGGTGATCGTGCGCGGATACATCACCGGCGTCACCGAAACAGCACTTTGGCGCCGCTACGAACTGGGCGAACGCGATATTTACGGCTACACCTTTAACGACGGATTACAAAAGAATCAGCAGCTCCCCACCCCCATCATCACGCCAACCACCAAGGGCGGTGAGACCGGTCACGATGAACGCCTGACCTGTGCCGAGGTCGTGCAGCACGGGTATCTTGACGCCAAAAGCTGGGACCAGATCCAAACAGCAGCCCTCCAAATCTTCAAACGCGGACAGCAGATAGCGTTGACTGCTGGTATGATCCTGGTGGATACCAAATATGAGTTCGGTTTGGCTGATGACGGGCGCATCATGTTGATTGACGAAGTTCATACCCCAGATTCTTCACGCTTCTGGAAGGCCGATTCATACTCAGAGCGCTTTGCCTCAGGCGAAGAGCCCGAAAATTTTGACAAGGAATTCATCCGCCGCCATTACGCCGCCCTCGGCTACCGCGGAGAAGGCGAACCGCCCGTCGTGGATGCCAGCCTCTGGGTGCAGGCTTCGCAGCGTTACATTCAGATTTACGAACTGCTCACCGGCCTCACTTTTGATCCCGCAGAATATCCAGTCAATCCGCGTCTTATATCTAATCTGAAACAATCCGGAGTTTTATCATGAAACCGTTATTAGTCATTTTAATGGGTTCCAAAGCTGATTTGGCTCACGCCCAAAAAATCGCAGATGCTGCCCAGCCTTTCGGTTTTGAAGTCGAAATCCGCATCGGTTCCGCGCACAAAACTGCATTACATGTGTTTGATCTACTCCGTACCTACGAAGCGGATCCCCGAGCCAAGGTCTATGTCACCATCGCCGGACGCAGCAACGCGCTTTCAGGTTTCACCGACGGCTGCGTCAGCGCTCCGGTGATTGCCTGCCCACCGTCTTCAGAGGCTTTTGGCGGCGCAGATATTTTTTCGTCTGTACGCATGCCTTCGGGTATCGCCCCTGCCCTGGTACTGGAGCCCGCCAACGCAGCGCTGCTGGCGGCAAAAATGATCGGAATCACAGATATGGTCATGCGTGAGCGGATTAAAGTTTTTCAAGAAGCCAACCAACAAACCCTTTTGGCGGATGATCAAGAAATTCAGGCGTCAAAATAATCAAGGTTTAACCAATTTACGGAAGCAGGCAGTATGGATTTAAAAAAGGATTCTCCAAAAGAAGAATGCGGCGTTCTGGGAATATTTGCCCCAGGCGAGGATGTAGCACGGATGGCCTTTTTTGGTCTTTTCGCCCTTCAGCACCGCGGACAGGAAGCCGCCGGTCTCGCCGTTTCTGATGGTCAGGTGATCCGTCTGCAAAAAGACGTCGGGCTGGTTTCGCAGGTTTTTGATCCACAAACCATCTCCAAAATGGAAGGCAACTACGCCATTGGCCATACCCGCTATTCAACCACCGGCTCACCTTCTGCCCGCAACGCTCAACCTTTCATGATTGACACTCAATATGGCACCATCTCACTGGCACACAACGGTAACCTGCTCAACGCCGCAGAACTGCGCACACAGTTAATGCAGCAAGGCGTTGGCATGTCCAGCACCTCTGACACTGAAGTGATGATTATGACCCTGGCTTGCTCCAAGGGCGACACCTGGTTTGACCGCATTCGCGACGCCATTCAGCATTGGGTGGGCGCTTATTCATTGGTGCTGCTAACACGCGATCAGGTCTTCGCAGTCCGCGATCCGTGGGGTTTCCGACCGCTCAGCGTAGGCATGCTGCCAAACGGCGGCGGCCACGTTGCCGCCTCTGAATTTGGCGCCCTGCATACGCTTGGCTGTATTGCCTGCCGCGAAGTTCTGCCTGGCGAAATTGTATCCCTGAGTGATAAAGCGCTCACCGTCTACCAGGCGCTCAAACCCCAATCCGAAACAGCCCTCTGCACTTTTGAACATATTTATTTTTCACGACCTGACAACACCTGGGGTGGAAGAAACATCCACCAGGTGCGCCAGCAGTTAGGCTCCAACCTGGCCAAAGAGTGGCCGGTGGATGCCGATGTCGTTATCCCCATTCCCGACTCTTCCATCCCGGCTGCCATCGGTTATGCCAATGAATCTGGCATCCCTTATAACGACGGCTTTATCAAGAATCGTTACATCGGGCGCACCTTCATTGAACCCACCGATTCTTTGCGTAAACAGGGCGTCGCTTTGAAGTACAACGTCATCATGGAAAACGTTTTGAACAAACGAGTGGTCATGGTCGATGATTCCATCGTGCGCGGTAACACCACCGGTCCGCTGATTCAATTACTTAAGCAGGCCGGCGCCAAAGAAGTGCATGTGCGCATCACCTGCCCGCCAATTATGCATCCCTGCTACATGGGTGTTGATATGGGCACGCGGGAGGAGTTAATCGCCGCCAATAACACCATTCCGGAAATTTGCAAGTTAGTCGGAGCGGATTCGCTGGCCTACCTTTCACTCGAAAAAATGATGGCTGCCATCGGCACAGATAAGGGTTACTGCAACGCCTGCTTCACCGGCAAGTATCCGCTGTCGGTGCCTGTCGGCATTAACAAAAACGGCTTTGAAATGCCTATCGACACCCAACAAGGAGCCGCCAAGCTATGAAAGTTTTACTCATCGGATCAGGGGGGCGTGAACACGCCATCGCCTGGAAACTTAATCAATCACCCTTGCTGACGCAGCTCTACATCGCACCGGGTAATGTGGGTATGAAAGATCTGGGAACGCTCGTTCCCCTCAGTGTTACTGACACCTTGGGTATTCTGGCATTTTCTCAAAAACAAAGGATTGACCTGGTAGTTGTTGGCCCCGAAGCAGCCCTGGCTGCCGGCGTTTGTGATCTTCTGCTAGGTCAAGGCATCTCCGTGTTTGGACCTTTACAAGCCGCTGCTCAATTGGAAACCTCCAAACGCTTTTCAAAGGAATTTATGCACCGCCACCAGCTTCCCACAGCGCGCTTCGAATCGTTTACTGAATACAATAATGCCTGTGAATACCTTCATAAGGTTCCATACCCGGTAGTCATTAAAGCCTCCGGCCTGGCAGCCGGAAAAGGTGTCATCCTGCCCAATACGCTTGAAGAGGGTCTGGATGCATTGCATGTCATGATGGTGGATTCCCAATTTGGAGTTGCCGGTGATGAGGTCATTATTGAAGAACGACTTCAAGGTGAAGAGGTATCTTTAATCGCATTCTGTGACGGCAAACATGTATCCGTCATGCCCCCCGCTCAGGATCATAAGCGTTTGTTGGACGGCGACAAAGGACCCAACACCGGCGGCATGGGTACTTACGCCCCCGCCCCCTGCATTTCGGCACAAGACATACAAAACATCACAAATACCATCCTTCAACCCACACTGGATGGTCTCGCTAAAGAGGGGATGCCCTTTATCGGTGTGCTTTATGCCGGATTGATGCTCACCGAAGACGGACCGCGCATCCTTGAATTTAATGCCCGTTTTGGCGACCCTGAAACCCAGGCTATCTTGCCATTGCTTGAAAGCGATTTATTGGAAATTTTCGCATCCTGCACTCAAGGAAAACTGAATGAAGTTGACATACGCTGGCGCGAAGGGGCCGCCGTTTGCGTGGTTTTGGCTTCAGCCGGCTACCCTGAAAGAACGCTCACGGGTTACCCCATCAGCGGAATGGACTTGCCGATAGAAGACGGCGTGGTCTTCCATGCCGGCACGAAACAAGACGGCACACAATTGGTCAACATCGGAGGACGTGTGCTCGGCGTCACCTGTTGGGATTCTTCACTGAGAACTGCCATCGAACGCGTTTATCGCGCGGTGACCAATATTTCATTTAACGGCATGCATTATCGCAAAGACATTGCTCAAAAAGGGCTCAAACCATTGAATAACGCTACCTATCAAAGCGCAGGTGTCAATATCGAAGCCGGCAATCGCGCCGTATCGCTAATGAAAGAAGCCGTGCATTCCACCTACAACGACCGGGTGCTGGCAGGTCTGGGGTCTTTTGGCGGATTGTTCGATATATCAAATTTAGGCGAGTCGCCGGTTTTGGTGGCCTCCACAGATGGCGTCGGCACCAAGGTTGAACTGGCTGGCCGCTTGAACCGTCTGGGTGGTGTTGGCGAAGACATTGTCAACCACTGTATCAACGACATCCTCGTGCAAGGCGCGCGTCCTCTCTTCTTTCTGGATTATTACGCCACGGCTAAACTCAAACCAGAACTGGCAGCCGAAATTGTCTCAGGCATGGCCTCAGCATGCCGTGATGCCGGCTGTGCTTTATTAGGCGGCGAAACGGCTGAAATGCCCGGCGTCTACCATGAGCATGCCTTTGACGTGGCTGGCACTATCGTGGGTGTGGTTGAACGCAGCAAGATTCTGCCGCTCAAAACTGCTATGCAGGCAGGAGACCTCTTGATCGGGTTCGCCTCCAATGGCCCTCATACCAACGGCTATTCACTTATTCGCAAGATTTGTGAAAACCAGGATCTCAATATCTGGAAGACTGAACTGAAATCCAGTTTGGCAGATGCATTGCTCACACCACACCGATCATATCTACGCGTCGTCGAACCAGCATTGCATTTGATCAAGGGTTTGGCGCACATTACTGGCGGCGGCTTTATTGAAAACATACCCCGTGCCCTGCCAGAAGAATTGCAGCCCGTGATTGATCTTTCCTCATGGCCAATTCCACCGCTTTTCCAATGGCTGCAAGCCCAGGGCGGCATTGATCTGGATGAAATGTTCCATGTCTTTAATATGGGCATTGGCATGGTGGCGATTATTGACCCCAATGATCTGACAGCCCTGCGCAACCTGGTCCCCGAGACGGTTTGGGTAATCGGCCAGCTTCAATCCGGTCCACGTGCTGAGGTGCTGCTGCAATGAAAAAAGCCGCTCTCGTGGTCATGATCTCGGGCAATGGCAGCAATCTGCAGGCAATCATTGATGCCGTTCAAGCTGGCAGCCTGGCCGCCGAGATCAAGGTTGTGGTTTCAAACACCAGAGAGGCATACGGATTAGAACGCGCAAGGTTGGCGGGCATTCATACCCTTATCAAACCAAAACGCAAAGAACAAGATCGCGCACAATACGACGCCGAATTAGCCGAAATTGTAAAAATGTTTCAACCCGACTTCGTCATTCTCGCAGGTTGGATGCGTATTTTGACCATGTCATTTATCAATGCCTTTCCCAACCGCATCATTAACTTACACCCTGCATTGCCGGGTACTTTTCCGGGTGTAAATGCCATTGAACGAGCCTGGCATGCCTATCAAAACAAAGAAATCAAATACACTGGCATCATGGTGCATCTTGTGCCTGACGAAGGCGTTGATTTGGGACCCGTCCTCGCCCAAAAGATTGTTGAAATCAATCCTCAAGATACACTTGAAGACCTTGAAAAACGGGTTCACCTTTGTGAACATGAACTACTCGTCGAAACCATTCATAAAACCATACTCAATTTGGAGGATTTTCATGCCTAAAGCACTTATGTCTGTATACGATAAAACCGGTCTGGTCGAGTTTGCAAAAGGGTTGATCAGTCTAGGTTGGGAATTACTGGCCTCTGGCGGCACTGCCAAACTGCTTCAGAAAAACAATCTGTCAGTCACCGAAGTTGCCGAGTATACAGGTTCCCCCGAGATTTTAGGCGGTCGCGTCAAGACGCTTCACCCTGCCATCCATGGCGGCATATTGGCACGCAACACTCAGGAAGATTTTGATCAACTCAAATCAATGGGCTGGGCGCCAATCGACCTGGTTGTAGTTAACCTCTATCCCTTTGAATCTACCATTGCCCAGCCCAACGTCGCCCTCGCGGATGCAATTGAGCAAATCGACATCGGCGGTGTCGCCTTGATTCGCGCTGCGGCTAAAAACAATGACCGTGTCACCCTGGCCTGCGACCCTGAAGATTATCACTTGATCCTGAAAACCTTAACCGACGGCGGTTTGGATCAGATTCTGCGCAACAAGCTCGCCTTAAAAGGCTTTCGGCTTACTTCACATTATGACCAGGCGATTGCTAATTATCTTGAAGGCAGTGAAGTAGAAACCCTTACATTACATCCGATTCAATCCCTGCGCTATGGCGAAAATCCGCACCAATCTGCTGTCTTGTTGGGTTACCGTCATAATGACACTCCTCTCGGCGGACAGGTGCTACAAGGCAAAGAACTCTCATACAACAACCTCTTAGATCTGGATGCCGCCTGGCGCGCCGTGGTGAGCTTCAAGAAGAACAGCATTGTGATTGTCAAACACCTTTCTCCCTGCGGCATGGCTTCGGCGGATGATCAGCTTACGGCTTATCAGGCGGCACTTGCCAGCGATCCTGTCTCTGCTTTCGGAGGCATCATCGCTGCCAATCGCACACTTGAAAAGAACACAGCAGAAGCCATTAGCGACCTATTTGTGGAATGCATTATTGCACCAGGTTTCGACCCAGAAGCGCTGCCCGTGCTTGCAAAAAAGAAGAACCTGCGCTTAATCGTTATGCCCAACCTTGAGATTGAACCCAAAGTCGAGTACCGATCCATCACACGCGGCATCCTGCGCCAGGATGTTGATTTTGGCGATAAAACGCAAGCTGATTGGAAAGTCGTTACCAAAATTCAACCGACTGAGGCTCAAATGAGCGCTATGAAATTTGCCTGGACGGCTTGCCAGCACGTTAAATCTAACTCTATCGTCTTTGCTCAAGGTGAAACTACCGTGGGTATTGGCGGAGGACAGCCAAATCGCGTAGATTGCGTTAGAATAGCAAAGCAGCGTGCCGGCGAAAAATCAGAAGGTGCCGTTATGGCATCCGATGCCTTTTTCCCCTTTGCTGATTCCGTAGAAGAAGCCGCCCGATTTGGCATCAAGGCCATCGTGCAGCCGGGCGGTTCAATCCGCGATCAGGAATCCATTGATTTCTGCAACAGCAAGGGCATTTGCATGGTATTCACCGGCTACCGCCACTTCCGACATTAGAGGAGAAACAATGAACCAGGCTTTATTTGAGCAGAACGATGCGTTAACTTTTGATGATGTTTTAATTGAACCGGGTTACAGCGAGGTTTTACCCTCTGAAGTGGATGTACACGCCCAATTGACTCGCGACATCCGTCTCAACATCCCTCTGCTCTCGGCCGCCATGGATACCGTGACCGATTCGCGCCTGGCGATTGCACTGGCTCGTGAAGGCGGCATTGGCATCGTTCACCGAAATCTCTCCCCAGAAGATCAGGCACGTGAGGTAGAGATTGTGAAACGCTCAGAATCAGGCATGATCTCTGACCCCATCACCCTGCCTCCAACTGCAACGCTTGCAGAGGCTGAAGAGATAATGGCACGCTTTCACATCAGCGGTCTTCCAGTTGTGGACCCCCAAACAAAAAAATTGGTAGGCATCCTCACCAACCGCGATACTCGCTTTGCTGAGCCTGAAGACATGGGCAAACTGGTTTCTGAGTTCATGACATCCTCCAAATTAATCACGGCCAAACTCGGCACCACCCTTGAACAGGCCAAGGAAATACTCAAGACGCACCGCATTGAAAAATTACCGCTCGTTGATGATAGCGGATATCTTAAAGGCCTCATTACGGTCAAAGACATTCAGAAGAAATTGCAGTATCCGCAAGCCGCCAAAGACAGCCGCGGACGCTTGTTGGTCGGCGCTGCCGTTGGTGTCGGCGGAGATGTGGATGACCGTATCAGCCGTCTGATCGATATGGATGTGGATGTGGTGGTCATTGACACCGCCCACGGTCACACGGCAGGTGTGATCAATACCATCCGCCGAGTTAAATCTATTTATCCTGATTTACCCATCATTGCGGGTAATGTCGTCACAGAAGAAGGCGCGACTGCTTTAATCGAAGCTGGTGTGGATGCCATCAAGGTTGGCGTAGGTGCAGGTTCCATTTGCACCACACGTGTCATCTCGGGCACGGGCATGCCGCAGTTAACGGCTATTTATCGATGTGCCAAGGTCGCCAGACCGAAAGGCATTCCGGTGATTGCGGATGGTGGCATTAAATACAGCGGCGACATCGTCAAAGCCATTGTCGCCGGCGCGGATACCGTGATGCTGGGCAGTCTGCTCGCTGGATTAAAAGAATCTCCGGGTGAAGAGATTCTTTACGAAGGACGTCAATACAAAACATACCGCGGCATGGGCTCTATGGGAGCTTTGCAGGGATACGGCAAAGACCGCTACGGTACAAACCAGGGCGGCCCGGGCAAACTGGTTCCTGAGGGTGTTGAGGGTATGATTCCGCTCAAGGGGTCGCTGGATGATTATGTTTACCAACTCATTGGCGGCTTGCGTTCAGGCATGGGTTATGCCGGAGCCGGGCATCTTGAAGAATTGCGTGCCAAAACTCGTTTAATCCGCATCACAGGCGCAGGCCTGATCGAAAGCCATCCACACGATATCACCATAACGCGTGAAGCACCTAATTATCAAAAAGGAAATTGAAATTTCAAACCCGGCTAAAAACCGGGTCTTTTTTTTAGTTATTATGTAACTTTAATGATCTTCTTCCATCTAATTAAGCAAACAAACTGAATTGGAGAAGAAAACAATGAATGCACCCCTGCATGTTACCGATCAAGAATTTGAAAAAGTAGTTTTACAGTCTTCATTACCCGTGGTGGTTGATTTTTGGGCACCTTGGTGCGGACCTTGCAAAATGGTCGGACCAATTTTGGATAAAATAGCAACGGAACAAGATGGCAAGTTGGTTATTGCCAAAGTCAATACGGATGAAAACCCGCAATGGGCGCAGCATTTCGGCGTTCAAGGCATCCCCACCATGCTATTTGTGGCAAATGGGAAGGTAGTTCACACCCAGGTTGGCGCATTACCCGAACCCGTACTAAAAGACATCCTTACACAGTTTATGGATATTGTTGCAAATCCCAACTAAATAGTTTAGAATGTTGGTGCCGTGAGATGTGTTCAAAAAAGGGGTTCGATGAAAAAAAATGAATCAGGGTTGGATCGAATCGTAAGAGTTGCGATTGGCGTGACGCTTATAACCCTGTACGCATCAGGTGCTACAACCGGCTGGTTGGCATATTTGTTACTATTACTTGGCGGCTTTTTGACCATAACCGGCGCTGTCGGTTTTTCCCCGTTGTATGCGTTGATCAAACATCTAGCAAAAAAGTAACAGTAAGGCTAAAGAAAACAAAAATGACTTCACCACATTGCACATTGGTGAGGTCATTTTTTTAACATTTACAGAAAATATTATTTAGAGGTATCTGCTTTGCTTAAATAATCATTCAGTTCAAGCTTGGCAAACAATCTTTCCTTAACTTCGCCTGGTAATTCCACATTGTCAGAACAATGCTCATAAAGTTCTACGGTTTTGCGTAATGTATTGACTACCACCCGGCAGTTATCGCATGTTTTCATATGTTCCTCAATTTGCGCGCATATTTCAGCCTGAAGACTTCCGTCAATGTATTCGGACAGATCTCCCAACATAGCGCTGCATTTTCCGGTATGCACATGTTTACTCATTTGGATTTCTCCTTTTCGACTTTTTCGGCATAATAACCTGCTAATTCCTGGCGTAGTCGAAGTCTTGCTCTTAATAATCTGGTTTTTACATTATTTTCGGTGATCTGCATAACATCAGCAGTCTCCTGGATGGACAAACCTTCCAAATCACGTAAAACAAACACAGTTTTTAATGTTTCAGGCAGCCTTTGAACCGCTTGGTCCATGAATTGACGCGATTCCGATGTCAGCAATTCTTTTTCAGGCAGGCAGCAGAAATCTACAATCTCCATTCCACTGCTTTCTTCATCCGAATCAAAAGGCATATTATCATCCACCGACACCATGGGTGTCTTGCGTTTACGAATAAGCATCAGTGCTTCGTTGACTGCGATGCGGTGCAGCCAGGTTGATATGGATGAACGACCTTCAAAGGTTGGTAGCGCTTTTAACGCTTTCATGTATGTTTCTTGAAGCACATCTTCAGCATCCTGCTCGTCGCCAAGGATTTGCCGGGCAGTGCGGTAAATTTGGGTTGAAGTCTCTTCAACCAATTTGGCAAAGGCCTGCCGGTCTCCAGATTGCAATGTCACTAAAAAATCAGAATCTACTTTTTCACTCACTTAGATGATTTCCCTTCCAAAAGGTTACCAAAAATTCTAAATTGGTAACCTGTTTATTTCAATGATTGTATCGTTATTCTCAAAAATCACAAATGAAAAATAATAATTCATACAATTTGTTCATCCCGCCTTCATCAGTTCTTCACAACTTTTTTCTACACTAATAATCGTTGAACAAAAAAAATAAAGGAGTAAAAAATGAAAAAAGTTGTAATTTTATCCATCGTTCTCGTTGCCGCAGTATTTACCCTTGGATCTGTCAACAAGGTATATGCATCATCAGAGTCACCCACAACCACTGCTGTTGCCGGCAATTTCGGTTTCGGTGGTCAAGGTGGAATGACTGGCGGAACCCAGGCTGGCGTACTGCATGATGAGATGGTATCCGTGGTTGCCGAGGAACTGGGCATCACCGTGGAAGACTTGAACGCTCGTCTTGCAAATGGCGAAAACCTGTATTCTGTGGCCATTGCTGAAGGTTTAACCAATGACGACGCCAAGGCACTTTTGTTGGATGCACGCAGTCAGGCAATTGACCTTGCTGTCGCCAATGGTGATCTCACTCAAGCACAGGCTGATTTGATGAAAGCACGCATCAAGTTGATGGCAGAGAATAGAGCAACCGGAACACGCGGCATGATGGGCGGTTCTCGTGGTGCAAATGGAAACGGCACTGGCACTTGCATCGGTGTTTACACCAACAATTAGTTGTCTTAATGCTAGATAGCGAAGGCACCATGTCGTGGTGCCTTCGCTTCATTCTTGTTTCATCTGACAAATTTTTCAAAAAGTAGATGTTATTATCCTTCATTTCCAATATAATAAAATTATGATTGACTCAAACCACAAAATCCTCGTTGTAGATGATGAACCTCAAATTCTAAAAGTCTTGCAGGCTTACCTCGAAAAAGAGGGCTATCATGTCGTATCAGCCATGGATGGTAGACAGGCACTTGAGGTATTCTCACGTGAAGAACCTTCTTTTGTAATTCTCGATCTGAATCTTCCCCATTTAGATGGTCTTGAGATCTGTCGGGAAATTCGCCGCATTTCGACAGTCCCCATTTTGATGCTGACCGCCCGTGTGGAAGAAGTGGATAAATTGATTGGTCTGGAATTAGGAGCAGATGATTACGTCGTAAAACCCTTTAGCCCACGTGAAGTAGTCGCCAGGGTGAAAACCATTTTGAAACGTGTCAATGCGGGCGACATTAAAGGCGAGATCATCCACGCCGGAAATCTAACCATAGACCTCGGACAGCACACCGTCATTCTCAACGGGCGGTCCATTGAGCTCACGCCGACAGAATTTCAAATTCTGGTAACGCTTGCCAACAACCCAAAGCGCGTTTTTTCAAGACTGCAAATCATGGAGCATGCCCAGGGAGACGCTTTCGAAGGTTACGAGCGTACCATTGATGCTCACATTAAAAATTTACGTATTAAACTTGAACCTGATCCCAAAAAACCGGTTTACATTCAGACGGTTTTTGGTTTGGGTTACAAGTTTGAACTGGTCGATTAAAAATGAAAAATAGCTGGCTCTATAAATTGATTGGTGCCTTCCTGGTGATTATTGCAATTGGCGGATTGGTGACATCTGTCTTGACCTCACGTGCAACGCTGAGAGCATTTAATCTTTACACCACCCGCAGCGGACAAATCTGGGCGCGCCGTCTTGCCCCAGACCTGGCGGAATACTATGCGCTTAACAACAGTTGGCTGGGAATTGACCTTTTTCTGCACGAATCATCAATGACCCAACAGCACCAGACCATGATGGGGCAAGGCAACGGCAAAAGCAATCCACAGGTACAATCATCTGATAACTCAATGATGGGGTCGCTTGGCCAACGCTTGATCCTGGCAGACGCCCAGAAGCTAGTGGTTTATGACTCGTTGGATGAATTCACAGGAAATCAGCTCTCACAGCCAGAGCTTATAAAAGGGATTCCGGTTGCTGTTGACAAAATATTGGTTGGCACGCTATTAGTCACTCCTGGCAGTCAGGCAGCCACAACCACGCTAGCCAATGAATTTCAAGCCTCAGTGCGACGTGCCATCATTAGTTCCACTATCATTGCCGGGATTACTGCACTCGCCCTGGGTGCCTTGTTGTTTTTTCAAATCACTGCTCCCATGCGTAAACTGCGTAAAGCTGCTGCGGCCATTGCAGAAGGAGACCTGACGCAAAGAGTCGAAATCCACGGTGAGGATGAATTTGCCCAGCTTGGTGAGACTTTTAATCAAATGGCTGCCAATCTCTCACGCGCTGAACTTCATCGTCAACATTTGATGGCAGATGTGGCACATGAACTGCGTACGCCCCTCACCGCCATCCAGGGCACTGTAGAAGGTATGCAGGATGGCGTCTTGCCATGTGACGCTGATCAGTTGAATGCGCTGCTTGCTGAGACTACACTGCTCAATCGCTTGATTGAAGATTTACGCCTGCTCTCACTCGCAGAAAATAATCAGCTTATACTTGTGCGCCAACCGGTTGAAATAAACAGTTTGATTGAGAAAATTTTAGAACGCATCCAAACCCAAGCACATGCAAATAAAATTGAATTCACTCAACACCTACAAAACGGATTAACAACCCTGCAAGTAGACCCCGACCGTATTACGCAAATCTTGAACAATCTGATCAATAATGCACTGAGATATACTCCAAGAAATGGCACCATCGAACTTTCGACCACTCAGCACAGTTTTACTACGCCAATAATAATCTCGGTGACTGATTCAGGCACAGGTATTTCGGCTGAGGATCTTCCTCATGTGTTTGACCGCTTTTACCGCGCAGATAAATCCCGTTCACGCGCCAGCGGTGGTTCTGGCCTGGGTCTGGCTATCGTCAAGGAATTGGTTGAAGCTCATGGAGGCACAATCAAGGTTGAAAGTCCAGCCTTTGAAAATGAATCTCATGAAGGGTTTGGAACCCGTTTCATCTTGGAATTTCCATCGGTATAAATAAAATGGATAGAAAATACTAAACCGCTTGAAGGTATATCAATCAAGCGGTTTTATTGATGAATAAATGCTACACAGCGCGTTATTAAGCTTCAAGTATTGCCTAGACGGATGACTTGAAAATATCGTGCAAAATGATAAATAGGTTTTTATTTGTTAACCATTCCCTTTTATGGAAATTTATACATTTTTAGAGCGCGTTCTTCAGCTTCCTCATCCTTTTCTTGTTTCGCATCACTCCAAAAGTTTTTCTTAACCTTTTCTTGCTTTGGCTTTTCTTCAATCTTTGGTTCTTCCGCTTTTGAATTATTAACAGACTGACTGACCACGCTTGCGCCTTGCGGAATCGCGTCAGTGATTTGAGGTGCAAACTCATTCATCAACATTCTCACGGTTCCCAATGTCGCATTGGATGAAACCACCACTACCCAGTAGTAATGCCCTTCACCCAGGAATCGAGAGATGATGTACGTCGTGTCTGTGGTCACGAGATTATCATCAACCTTGCCAATATCAATCTTGGTGCTGATCTTTACTGCCAGTTTCATCACTTCTGCGAATCGCGCTGAGATATCTGCAGCATCGAAATTTGGATTTAACGAACCGCCTCCAATGGATAGACCATCCATACCAACAACATCGGTTGAGATAAAATCGCTGCCCAGTTCGTTGCGAAACTGGAAAATAACCTGTTCAAGTTTATTCATCACAATCTCCATTTTCTAAGCGCAAAGCTCGGATCAGTGAGGCATCGCTTTCGCTAAACGCTCGGTATAAAGTTTGCTCATCAATCGCATGTTTCCAAGGTTGCCGGATTTTCTTTCAGCCGAAATGCCCAAAAAGTATTGTTTGCCAGGTAAAAATCGCATCAAAATATAGGCTTTCTCAGTAGTGGTCAGGTTATCTTCCAGGTTTCCAGCACCTAATTTATCGGTGGAACCACTTACCAATTTAAGCAGCATTGCCATTTGGGCACTGGCTAGTTCAGGATCAAGGTCACCAATAAATTTTGACGCAAGGTTTATGCCATCAATACCTACCAGAAAACTACCCCTGAAACCGGTTACTTCACCAGCGAGCTCGGTCAAAATTTCTTCGAATTTCTGTGCCATTTTAATCTCCTTCGATTCTGGTTCATGGTCAATCTTAACTAAAGTCTGAGTCAATTCGTTTTCGTCCAATCTGCGGGCGCCTTCGAGTAATAAACTTGGCCAACTTCGTTGGATTGTAGTTTCAGATGATTTGATGTCGTTATCCAGGCTGAAATCACCTTCATTCCATCCTAAAACCTGATAAACAACCTCTTCACCTTTTTGGGCACCAGAGACTGCATGGACGATTTGCCCGCCAGAGAAAAATATCTCAGCATTCTGATTCTCATGTTTGATCTGCAAACGGGCGATTTTTTGATCCACACAGTTAAGTTGGATCAAATCAGCCGCTGCCAAACCAGTCAAATTTCCAGTCATACCCATTTTTTTTATACCTGTATTAGTTCCAAATATTGCGAATTTCAGATAATGCACGGTTTGTGATGCGCCTGTAACTCTGATCACGATCTGAAACAATGATTGCCAAAATCAAACGATTAGAATCAATGTTGAAAGGACGGCAAATCAAATGCTGTCCATCTACATAACTGAAAGAAATTTCATCAATTTCATCCATACCTAATTGTTTGCTCACTTGCACTGCTGTTTTCTGCAAAAACGCGACCACCGCAGATTGTTTCTCAGGGTCTGCCCCGTTTGAAAAAGCGGAGGCAATCGGCAAACCTTCCTTGTCTGTTAAAACAGACATCGGAAAATTCGCTTCCTGATTCATTTGATTTAATATTCCCAAAAGGATATCCGCTCCAGATTTAGTCTCGTTAACCATTATTGATCCTTTACCTATTGCAGTTCTTTTTGAACCTGGAAAATCACATCATTAACGATGCTCTTGAGGGTGTTGAAAACCCCTTCTCCATTGAAAGCCACTGCCTCAAATTCAGGATACTTCCCGACACCCAGGCTTTGATGCAAACTTTGTATAGAAACCGCGTCTGCCAGGTCACGTTTGTTGTACTGAACCACCAGCGGAATTTTGCCGATTGGATGGTTCATTTCGTTTAATGCATTCCCCATATCCAACCAGGATTCAAGATTATCGTTAATCCGCGCTGCCGATGAATCTGCTACGAATACAACACCATCCGCGCCACGCAGCACCAGTTTTCGGCTGGCCTTGTAATACTCCTGCCCCGGCACTGTATATAATTGGATACACGGCGCCATGCCGCAAATCTTGCCAAGTTCAAATTGCATGAAATCAAAAAACAAAGTGCGGTCTTCATTGGTTTTTAATGAAACCAGGTTGCTTCGGTTGCTGGGATCAATCCGTTTGTGTATTTGCTCAATGTTGGTCGTCTTACCGCTCATTGCTGGCCCGTAATACACAATTTTTAATCTCAATTGGCGTAATTGCCAGTTGATATTCATGCTGCCTATTCCTTCCAAACTTGATCAAGTGCATTGTTAATCAGTTCATGCAAATTCTCATTATCAGACTCAAAGAATTTGTCATCCAGATTATTTTGAATCTTTGAGAGCGCCTCTTTGATTTGTGCTGAAGACTCTCTCACCAGGTAACAAACCCATCCAAGCGGCACAGTGGCTGGTACGATATACAGCAGGATCAAGTTGCGATTGACATCAAAGACAATCGTGTTCATTTTCGAACCCTGGCGAATGACCATCTGGTTTTCTTGATAAAGATTAGAAATTCTGGCAATTTCAGCACTGGCGGCCAGGTCGCTGGCAGTTAATGCGCCTAATGCAACCAAATCAATGCTTCCCCGTTCACCATGAAAAGAAATGACCTGCCCGCTTGTGTCAATAAGCAGAATGAGTCTGGCTTGAGATTTTTCAAGTTGACTCGATAGAATATTGTCAATCAGCTCTTCTTGTGACGGAATTATAGACATCCCACCTGTTAAACGCATTGGATTCTTCATCTTTTTTGTGCCTCAACCTGGTTGATAGAAACAACAAACTAAAACTCGAAAACGAAATTACATTTTTTCAATGGAGAGATAAACTTTTTTATTTGAAACATTAAATCTTTAGATAAGTATACGCCGAGAACCATTACCAATACATTACAATCTTGCAAAGACCGGATCGAATTTCAATTTTCTAAATCAATGATGTCCGCATTCATATATTTTGGCAGAGTATTTGCAACGATTAGAGGTGGTTTGCAAAGAGCAATGGTAAACTTACAATAATAATTTTATGACAGAGGTAACATGTCGCCAAACACTGCCACAGCCATCGCCCACCCCAACATAGCTTTCATCAAATATTGGGGCAATCGAGATCAAACACTTCGCTTACCAGAAAATGGTTCCATATCATTAAACCTTGAAGAATTGACAACCCGCACTCGTGTTACTTTCGATCAAGCTTTCACAACTGATATTTTTGACTTAAACGGATTGAGACAATCCGGACAGGCCTTGCAGCGCGTGACAACTCACTTGAATGTCATCCGCGGAATTCGCGGAATCGCCACTCGCGCACATGTGATGAGTGAGAACAATTTTCCAATTGGCGCTGGCATCGCATCATCGGCTTCAGCCTTCGCTGCCCTCACAGTGGCAGCCGTACATGCCATGGGGCTTGAAATGAGCGAAAAAGACCTTTCTCGCCTTGCCCGCCGTGGATCGGGTTCTGCCTGCCGTTCGATCCCCACTGGTTTTACAGAATGGTACCGCGGGAACTCGGACATGGATTCCTTTGCCGTCAGCATTGGCAAACCAAACCACTGGGATCTGGTGGACTGCGTCGCCGTAGTCGCTGCTGGTCACAAGAAAACCGGCTCGAGTGAAGGCCACAAATTAGCCTCTTCCAGCCCATTTCAGGCCGTCCGAATTGCAGATTCTGACCGCCGTATTGACCGCTGTCGTGATGCCTTGCTTGCTCGAGATTTTGAAGTCTTTGCCGAAATAATCGAGGAAGACAGTAATATGATGCATGCTGTGATGATGACTTCACATCCCGCTCTGTTTTATTGGGAGCCAGCCACCATCGAGATTATGAAAGCCGTTCAATCCTGGCGCAAAACAGGTATTCCCGCTGCGTACACTATTGATGCGGGGCCGAACGTGCACATTTTATGTGAATCAAATGCCCTTGAAAACATCAAACATCGGCTAGCCTCCATCCAGGGGATAAAAGAGGTGCTCATCGCACACCCTGGCAGCGGCGCAATAATCGTTTAACTTTGACGCTCTCGTTAATGAATTTCAAATAAACCGGTCGGTGAAAACCATCTCTAAACCGGATATAATATTGGACGTAAACCGATATGGTTTTGGAGACTGAATGACAACTATTTGGAGCACTGCATTAAGCATACTTGAATTTATACTCGCATTTGGCGCGTTGGTTTTCGTGCATGAACTCGGACATTTCATCGCAGCCAGATCCAACAAAATTGAAGTGGAAGAGTTTGGTTTTGGTTATCCCCCGAAAATTTTTAAACTATTCCGTGCCGGTGGTACAGATTTCACCATCAACTGGATCCCCTTTGGCGGATTCTGCCGTATGAAGGGCGGCGAAACAGGAGACATCACGGAAGTAGGAAGCTTTGCAGCAGCAAATCCGTGGCGCCGGCTGGCTACCTTGTTAGGTGGCCCAATCACCAACCTGGTATTAGGCATGTTGTTGATCGCCTTTCTCTTCACCCGGGTAGGCGCTCCTGACCTGACCAAAGTCACGATTACTAACATCGCACCTAATTCACCCGCCGCTGAAGAGTTAATGGTTGGAGATATCATTTCACAACTTAACGGTCAACCAGTAGACAGCATAGACAGGTTAACCCAACTGGTAAAACCAAATCTCGGCAACGAAATAACCTTATCCATTTTGCGTGACGAAAAACCCATTGACATTAAGATCACACCCCGACAAAAATCGCCTGAAGGTGAAGGGGCGATGGGAGTCGCGATTTCCAACCCGGTCAATAAGATAACCTACCTTCAGGCAATTCCTATGGCGTTTGTTTCAACCATGGATCAAGGTTACCAATTGCTAATGCTTCCAGTCCGGCTTATCAGCGGACAGATCGCCACCTCTGACGCCAGAATGGTTAGCGTTAAAGGAATTTACGACATCTTCTCACAAGTTCAAACCATTGATGAACAAGCAACCGCTGTTGATCCCAGCGTTAAGGGGCTCACGATATTGAACTTTTTGGCTATGATTTCTATTGCGCTGGGGTTCACCAACCTGCTACCCATCCCCGCACTGGATGGCGGTCATATCCTTTTCTTGATCCCCGAAATCCTGTTCAAAAAGCGTGTCAAACCTGAACTGGAAGGACGCGTTCATTTTATCGGATACGTTATTCTCATGGGACTCATGGTCGTTATGGTCATAAACGACATCATCAATCCCATCATTCTCAAATAGGAACGAATACATGGAAGAAGCGCTCGAAAGAATTAAGTTTTCAGAAGTAGCGGCGGCACTAAAAGATACTAATCATCCCTTTCCTCCACGGTTACTGAGAGGGTTTTCTGACCTATTCCCTCGGGATATAAAAGAATTTATCCCCATCTGGCAAGATATAAGCATTACCCGGAAAATTTCGCTGCTTGAAGACCTTGAAGAGCTTACCGAAAAAGACACCCTGGTTTGCTTTGACGAAGTTGCCAAAGCGGTCATCAATGATCTCGATCCGAGAGTGCGTGTACTCTCCATTCGCCTGTTATGGGAGAGTGAAGACTCCAAACTAGTGCCCATACTCATAGAACTGATGCTTGAGGATGTGGACGAAGGCGTTAGATCCACTGCTGCTTCATTGCTTGGTCATTTCGTTTATCTCGGTGAACTGGAAGAAATTTCAGATACAGTCAAAATTTCAGCCGTAAAAAACCTTTTAGATGTTGTGCTGAGCGAGGAAGTCTCACAGGTGCGCATGCGTGCCCTTGAATCATTGGGCTATTCAAGTCATCCCAAAGTTCCGGCTTTGATCAAAGCAGCTTACGATTCTAAAGAAAACTTATGGGTGGCTTGCGCCTTGTGTGCCATGGGTCGTTCGGCAGATGACCAATGGTTTGAATTCGTGCAGGAGAAACTGGATTCCAACGACTCTGACATCAAATTTGAAGCCGCACGTGCCGCGGGTGAACTTGAAATTCCCACTGCCCTCGATCATCTTTTCACCATGGTTGAAGAAGAAGATTTCGACAGTGAGATCCGTCTGGCAGCCATCTGGTCGCTGTCACAAATCGGCGGCCGCGAAGTAAAAGACAAACTTCAGGAACTGCTTAGAGATTCAGATAGTGAAGAAGAAATAGAATGGCTTGAAAAAGCCCTTGAAAACCTTGAAATCAGCAGCTCATCTGATGGTTTGAATTTCTTAAACTTCAAACCTCAAGGGAATGTTGATGATGAGGATGAAGATGACGACCTGGATGATCTCGACGAATTGGACGAGGACGATGGATTTGGTGATGTCGACTTCGACAGCCTGGATGAAGACGATGATGATGACGATGAAGAAGATGATTAATCCGGAACTCTGATCATGCATCGGTTGATACGATTCCTCCTGTTTTCACTGTTGCTGCTGCCTGTCGGCAGTGCCAGGGCGCAAGATCAGGAACTCGTGACAGATGTGCAGTTGGATTATCAATTCGGGTCCGCTATTACCCTCACAGCTAAAATAACCGATGTTTCTCAGTATTCTTCAATCCTGCTAATTCTTCAGCCAGACGGCCAATCATCAAGACTAGTTGAAATTATCCCTGCCGTGGATGGCAGTGTGGCAATCACCTACGACCTGAACGTTGATCCGCTGCGACCATTTGCCCGTGTTTATTACTGGTTTGAATTGACCAGCCAGGACGGGGTAAGCCAGACCACTCCCTCTTATTGGTTCGACTATCTCGATAACCGCTATCAATGGTTGTCATCAGAAAGCGAACTCTTTCACATACACTGGGTGGATGGCGCAGATGCCTTTGGTCAGAAAGCACAACAGATAGCTTCTGAAGGTTTGAAAGCAGCAACAGGTTTTCTACCTGTAACCCCAGACTTCCCGATAAACATATATATTTATCCCAACGTGGATGCGCTGCAGCAAGCGCTCGTCCTCACCGGCCAACCCTGGACTGCCGGTCACGCTTCTCCCGATATCGGTGTGCTACTCGTTTCAAACAACAGCCAATCGGCTGAATTGATCGAGATGGAGCGCCAAATTCCTCACGAACTGATGCATGCACTTGAATACAAACTAGCCGGGTCATCATATTCTGCCATCCCGGCCTGGTTGAATGAAGGTCTCGCCACTTCTGTGGAACTCTATCCCGACCCCGACCTACAGCGTGTTTTGAACGAAGCGTACAAAGATGGAACCCTGATCTCGATTTCTTCCTTGTGCAATGGTTTTCCACAGGACGCCAAAACAGCCAAGCTTGCCTACGCGCAATCAGCTTCTTTTGTCAATTATCTCAACGGACGCTTTGGGGCACACATTTTCACCAAATTGATTGAAAACGCCGCCTCCGGGCAAACCTGTGCAAATGCGGTCAATGCATCCGTTGATGTGTCACTCGACCAGCTCGAAAAGGATTGGATCGCTGCCACTTTTAAGCTTTCAACTCCGGTCAATTACGGAATTATTGCGTTGGTCATTTCTTCAGGCTTACTTCTAGGCATCATGCTGATCATTCTGCTGCGAAGGCGTCACAGTGAAGAAAGAAAACACCATGCCTGAGAATGAAGCTGCCCAGCCGGTTCAAATCCACATTCGCGTGGATGGACATGTGCAGGGCGTTGGATTTCGCTACTTCGTCTATGATTTCGCCCAATCAAGGGCGCTTGCTGGCTGGGTGCGTAACCGCCATAACGGCGAGGTTGAAATAATGGCCGAAGGCAGCCGTTCAAACCTCGAAGACCTGCTCACCCACGTCCGCCGTGGACCGAGCCGCTCTATGGTCACCGACGTCATATTCAATTGGTCTGAAGCATCCCAACTCTACGACAAATTCTCGCTGCTACCCACTGATTAGTCGCGAAAACCTTGACTGGGTTCTAAAGTATCCCTGTCAAGGTGTACTTTCAAACGCTTAAGGGCGAGTTCCCGAATTCATGTGCAAACAGAATTCGGGAACAAATTAATTTGAGAACTTATATGTCGGAGCTTATATTGCAATGATTATTTGTTTTTATGCGCCAGCCGTGCACCGAGGAAAGTACAAATGACGCCGCCGGCAAGCGTAAAGACACCCATGAAGGTAAAGGCATCGGACCAAAGTTTCTCTGGAAACAATCGGATCAAAGTGTCATCGAAGTAAAAGAGCCAGGTGTTACCAGTGAAAAAGAGGCGGTGAAAAGTGGTAAAAATGGCGTCGAAATTGATAACTGTTCCTATTAGGACTAATCCGATCAAGCCCAGCGTCAGCCAGCCACCCTGCGAGATAGATTTCCAGAAGTGAGGAATCCAGCCAAGCCGCCACGCAAGAACCCAAGCAAGTACTAAAAAGCCAGCCATAGGCAGCATGATTTTGATCATCAACTGCACCAGGTTTTTGACATCCAGCATGTGGCTCAATTCGCGCTCATTATAAATGGGATCGCCGTCTTCAAATTTCAAGTCAGCCAAAAATTCAGGTCCAGCACTATTGGTGAGGTAATCCAAAGATAATTTACCCCAGTGCAGGCGATCTGCCTTGGAAAAACCGAATTCGTCAGCGGGAAAGTTGGGCAGGTTGTATTCGTAATCGAGGAAAAACGGATTGAGCAGGATGCGGATGGAAGTCATCATCAATAACAAAGGGACGATGATGGAAATCAGAACCGAAAATATGCGGATATTGGTCTTCATTCAAGTGTCTCCACTTCTCCTGAAAAAATAAATTGCATGATCAACGAATTGGTGATGCCTTCAATTGGGGCGAGATCATCGGTAAAAACCATCCCGATGTTGGGTGTGTCTTGCAGCCCGGCGTATGTGGTTGCCATAACCCCTAATATGAATTGGTTGGTTAGCGGATCCTCATTCAATATAACGTAATTATCTAAAAAGTTTTGCAGATTGGTTTCCGTGTTGGTGGCAAAAAGGATCGAGTTGAAGGAATCAGAAAGGTCCGTGACGTACAAGGTGGGGAAAACAGTGTGAATGGTGGAGTAGAGTGAGTCGATCAAACGGCGGTCATCGGTGCTGCGGCCAATGTTAATCACCATGACGCCATCCTCTTTCAAATGGTCCTTAAGGATTAGAAAGAACTCCTGGGTAGTCATGTGCCAGGGGATGTAGGGAGGACGGTAGGCATCGACGCTGATGATGTCGTATTTCTTGGTGCTATTTTTTATAGCCCAGCGTCCATCCAGGATGATGACATTCAGGTTGGGATCATTCATGTCGAAATATTTGCGGCCTACTTCGACAATTTTGGGGTCTATTTCGATGCCATCAATCACAGCATTGGGGAAGACAAGCGCTGCATCGCGCACGGTCGTGCCGGCAGCCAGACCGATGATGGCGATGTCGGTGATCTGATCAGGTGCCACGGGGGCAGAATTAAAAAAGGGAGCGGCGACAACCTGCTCCCAAGGACCATTGAAAAAAAGCTGGTCGGCTTTATATATCGAATGCACTCCCTGACCTTCGTTCAAACGCAGCATGGTGAATTCGTCTTTCTCAATCACCTGAATATAGTTGTAGCTGGATTCCGTTTCATAGACCAGCCCCGTGGTGTTCTTATCCGTGCCGGGGACGCCCCAGATGAACAAAGCGACGATGACCAAAGGCATCCACACATAACGAAGCAATTTGCGCCATCCGCTGGAAATGAAAAGACCGATGAAAGCAAAGAGCATCAGCAATGAGGCAAGTACCAAAAAGGTGCGATAGGTGCCAATCGTGGGGATGAGCAGCAAGGTCGGCACAAAGGTGCCAGTAAATGACCCCAGTGTAGAGATAGCGTAGATGCGTCCAGAGATTTTGCCGACTTGCTGTGTATCGGTTATAGCCAAACGGATTGCAAAAGGCGAAGCCATGCCGATCAGGGTGACAGGAATGACGAAGAGCACCATGACCACCACAAAAGAACCGAATAAAGCACCCAGTTGAAGTTCGTCAAAAGCATTGCTGGCTAATCTTAATATTGGGCGTGATGCCAGTGGAATTAAACCGACTGCCAGAGCTGCCCAGGAAAGGATCATAAAAAGGGTTTCGTGTTTGGGGGATCTGTCTGCCCATGCGCCGCCGATGAAGTAGCCGGCGGTCAGGTAGATGAGAATGAGTCCGACGATGCTGACCCACACCAGGTTGCTGGTGCCGAAATAATTACCCAACAGGCGCGAGGCGGCAAATTCAACGGCCAGAGAAACCAGGCCGGACACGAAAACAATCACATAAAGGTATTTACGCATTGAGCAATTATACCGTAATCAGGTTTTCACAATGTGCTGGGTTGTATAATCAAATGGAATATGGAGGCAATACATGAAACTGATCAGCGTTAAAAACATGAAAGCGCTTGAATCCGCAGCGAACGAGGGCGGATACAGCTACGAAAAAATGATGCTCAAAGCCGGCCAGAACATGGCGCAAGTTGTGCATGATCGGTATTTCAAAAAAGGCATCACACGTGTGATGGGCTTGGTAGGTGGGGGCAACAACGGCGGGGATACGATCATCGCACTGACAGCGCTGCAAAAACTGGGCTGGACTTGTTCCGCGTTTATGCTGAAAGAAGATCCACAGTGGCAGACCTTGATTATTGAATTGCATGCCAATGGCGGCAAGGTGGTGGATAGGGATCGGTTTGAAGAAGAGCTTTCTCATACCCAACTGGTGCTGGATGGAGTGATGGGTACGGGATTTAAAATGCCCATGCGTGAGCCTTTTGTTGATTTCATGAAGAAGTTCAACAAACTAAGCGACGGTAAGCTAATCGTAGCCGTGGACTGCCCCTCAGGGGTAGATTGCATCACTGGAGAAGCCTGCGCCGAAACTCTGCACGCAGACCTGACCGTCAGCATGGAAGCAGTCAAGGAAGGCATGTTGAAGTTCCCGGCTTATGAATACTGCGGAGAGATTGTGACTGTTGACTTGGGCATCCCGGCAAAAACACTCAAAGCGTTTGATTCTGGAGATGTGGTCATAGATGAAGAAATGGTAAAAGCCCTGCTGCCCAAACGTGACAACAGCGGCCACAAGGGGTCTTTTGGTCATTTGATGGTGTGCGGCGGATGTATAAACTACCCAGGTGCACCAATGTTCGCAGCACAAAGTGCTTATCGCACAGGCGCCGGCTTGGTGGAATGCGCCATCCCGGAACGCGTCTACGCAGCAGCGGTGGCTAATAACCTGGAGAGTATATTCACCATTCTGGAAGATCAAGACGGTGTGATTGCAGAAAATGCAGCCACGATTTTAATCCCAAAATTAAAGCAGGTGAATTGCTTGCTGATAGGTATTGGTATCGGACGGGAAGAGACCACCCAACGCTTCATTAAACGATTGTTATTTGATATGAACAACAAGAATAAATCGGCCGGAGCCGGCTTTGTTCCTGGAACCGCAAAGGTCAAGACCAAAGACATTGAAAAATATCCGCGAATGGTGATTGATGCGGATGCCTTGCGTCTGCTGGCTGATATTGATTTATGGTATGAAAAACTGCAAGCAGAGGCGGTGCTGACGCCGCACCCGGGAGAAATGTCTGCGTTAACAGGAATGTCGATTGAAGAGATTCAGATGGATCGGCTTGAAATTGCGCGGCGCTTTGCCCAAAAGTGGGGGCAGGTGGTGGTGCTAAAAGGTGCGCTAACCGTTGTTGCCTCCGCGGAGGGGAAGGTTGCAATACTGCCGTTTGCCAATTCCGCGCTGGCCAAGGCAGGCAGCGGGGATGTGCTGGCCGGGATGATTGCCGGTTTGATGACGCAGAGCGTCAATCCGTTTGATGCGGCAGTGGCCGGGGTTTGGCTGCATGCCCGTGCGGCTGAGGCGGTAGTTAAGACCCATGGCACAACATTCAGTCTGCTGGCAGGAGATCTGATTGACGCCATCCCAAGTGCTTTTTCAGAATTAATGTAAAGAAAAAGATCCCTAAAAGGGATCTTTTCATCGTAAATTTTAATTATTCAGCAGCAGATTTTGTAGACTTGACGGATTCTTTGACAGATTCAAGAACAACCTGTCCTTTATGAGCGAGTTCTTGTTCTTTAGCTTTGGCTTGTTTAATCAAGTCTTGAGCTTTGCTGACAGCATCGTTTGCTGCAAGGCTGGCTTTTTTATAGGTTTCATCAAGGGTTTCCATCGTTTTATCTTTTAATTCGATGGTTTTATCTTTGATGACTGTGCGGGTTTCTTCACCTGATGCGGGTGCATAAAGCAAAGCAACAACCGCGCCGGCGAGTCCGCCGACCAAAAATCCAACGAGAAAAGAGCCAAAATTATCTTTATCAGACATATTATTCTCCTTTGTAAAAATAATACTTATCCAATTACTTTTTGAATTTAAATAAATCAAAAAGCTGTTTCATACCAGCCAGGTAACCGTTTAATTTGATCACTGGCTCAACAAGGTTAGAACTCAGAAACTCAGTGGTTCCTTTGAGGGTATCCACTGTTTCTTTTGTCGATTTGAGTATGGGTTTAACTTCGTTTTGCAGCAGATTGATCAGGGTTGAGATCTGCACCACCAACACAACTAATGCCACACCAATTACGATGGATTCAAATGCCATAAAGATGATGAAGATGTCGCGTATGCGGGATGTGGTGGAGAGATCGGCTTTTGAAAGGAAGAAGATGGCTGTACCGATCAAACCGACGATGATTGTGGCAATTAAGATGACTATCCATAATCGTGATGGAGACGGGGAAGTTTCTTCAACTACCGGCGAATCTTCTGGAGATTCCAACAGAGGTGTGCTCATGTTTTCCATATATAAAATTATAACATATTGAAAAAAGAAAGTTGTCGAAAGTCAAGAGTATCTAACAGAACTCTTATATATTGCTCATAAAATACGAATAATTTGTATCTTTTGGCGGCCTGTGTTAAACTTAACGGTTGCCATGATAAAGATACTATTACTTAGACTACTGCTGCCAATAGTGATCCTCTTCCCATCTGTGAATCAAATCACGCCAGGGTTGTATGTGATAAATCCCACAGACGGACAAATAGTGGCTGGTACTGTTGAAGTCAAGGGTTCCGTACCGGATGACGATTTTGATTATGCCGAAGTCTCTTATGCATTTAGCAGTGAAACAACCTCTAACTGGTTTCTAATCGCAAGGCTCGATCAAACCGTTCATGACGAGACCCTTGCTTTGTGGGATACGACCACCATCACTGACGGAATCTTTCGATTGAAAGTAAGTGTTTACCGCGAGAACGGTTCGGTTAGTGAAATAATAGTTGAAGATATTCGTGTGGGCAATTACACCCATTATGACGTTCCGACTGCTACGGCATCCGTCGCGGTGGTTGTTGAACCATTCTCTGAGGGAGAGATACCATTAACAGATGTAACGATTGAATCAACTGCTGTGATGAAACCACTACCCACTGACTTGCCGAAAAACCCTGCTGCTATTGGTGAAGGCGATTTTAAGCTAAGCTTCATTAGCGGATTGACGCTGGCGGTATTGGTTTTGCTTGTTTTAGGAGTGTACGTGCTCTTTAGAAGAGTAGCAAGAAAGTAAAAATTTTTTACCTCACTCTTGACTGGGAACGGTTTATCTTAGAGGATGCATGACCTTTTTATTTCAGAAAAAAACAGACACTCTCGATGCTGCTGCACCTTACCTCATTGTGGGCCTTGGCAACCCCGGAAGAGAATATCGCGAAACCAAGCACAACATTGGGTTTATGGTGATTGACCGGTTGGGTGAGCTGATTGACTGCAAGCTGATCAAGGTTCAGAGTAAAGCGATCATCGGCATAGGCAAGATCAACGATCAAAAAGTAATCCTGGCCAAGCCGCAGACCTTCATGAACCTTTCAGGCCAGGCAGTGACAGGCTTGCTGCATTTCTACAAGATTGAACCCTCAAGGTTGATCGTGGCTCATGATGATGTTGATCTTCCTTTCGGGCAAATCAGGATGCGCCCGGGTGGCGGATCGGCTGGACAAAAGGGGATTGGCTCGATCATCGAGAAACTCGGCAGCCCGGATTTTGCCCGTCTTCGCATGGGTGTGGGGCGCCCACCCGGTCAGAGAGAAGCTGCAGATTATGTGCTGAAAGGCTTTAGTAAGACGGATATGGAATTTTTGCCCGAATTTATCAACCGCGGTGCAGAAGGCGTGAAGAGCTTCGTCATTGACGGCATTGATAACGCCATGAACAAATACAATCCCAAACTATAGGGGTATACATGCTGGATAGACTGCGGAGCCAATCCGTTTATGTAAAAACGCTTGAAGCCGTGATGGCGGGCAAAGCCCAGCAAGGGCTGGGGCTCTCACGTCCTGCACGGCTGCCTGTTCTTTCTTCGTTGTCTCTCGACCTGAATGTGCCAATCTTGCTTCTTACTGACAAGGTGGATCGCGCTCTTATGATGGTCGACGAACTGGCGTTCTGGCTGCCTGATAATCCACGCTTTCATTTTCCTGAGCCCAACCCTATGTTTTATGAACAGGCCGCCTGGGGAGCCATGACGCGGCGCGACCGTTTATCCTCGCTAAGTGCACTGGCTCAATATCACCTGCCCGGTAGTCAAAAACCTGAAAAAGCTGCTGTGATCGTGGCTTCATTAAGAGCCGTGATGACGCGCACTTTGCCGCGGCGGGATTTCATCATTTCCAGCAAGACCATTCGTGTGAACCAGCAGGTGAACCCTCTGGAGTTGAAACGCAGTTGGGTAGAAATCGGCTATGAAGCGGTGGATACTGTATTGGACCACGGACAATTCTCGCAGCGCGGTGGTATTCTGGATGTCTGGACGCCCTCCGAAGCTTTTCCGGCCCGGTTGGAATTCTTCGGCGATGAGATCGACACACTCAGGCAGTTTGATCCGACCACCCAGCGCACCGTCCGTGGCATTGAGCAACTAACCATTACCCCGGCACGAGAGTATTTATTGAATAAAATGCCCCAAGGGTATGAACGCGGCGACCTCTCTGACGAGTTTCTAATTCCGGTAATGCATCCGGCGCCATCCACGATTCTGGAATATCTACCCAAAAACGGATTGGTAGTGATTGACAATCTGGCGAACATCCAGAGCTTCGATGAAGAAATTGAAGAACAGGCGCTAAAAATGCGCAAAGAAAGCATCTCAGAAGGCACGCTTGATGAAGCTTTTCCGATCCCTTATGTGACCTGGTCAGAACTGATTGATAATATCCAGAACCGGCGCTGGGTTGAGCTTGGACGTGCACTGGATGAAGACGAGGTCACCATTGGCAGCATCTTCCAACCGGGTGAGAGATTTGGCGGCCAACTCAAACCGTTTATAGATCACCTAAACGAAACATGCTCCAAGGGCGACCAAACTATAATTGTCACCCGCCAGCTTTCACGCCTGCAAGAAATTTGGGGCGAGAAACGACTGGACTGCCCCGGAAATCCCCCGATATTTAAAGAAGCCACCCTGACCGAGGGTTGGGATATGGCGCTTGAAGACGGCACCACGCTGCACCTGATCACCGACAGCGAAATCTTCGGCTGGGTGAGACCGATACCGCGCGCCAGGGTGAAGGTCACGCACATGGCGCCTGAATCCACATTCGCGGATCTAAAAACCGGCGATTGGGTGGTGCATGTAGATTACGGCATTGGCCGCTTTACAGGTCTGGTGAGGCGCACACTTGAAGGCACCGAACGCGAGTTCCTGCTGGTTGAATATGAAGGCGGCGACCAGCTTTATGTTCCCATCCATCAGGCAGATCGATTGAGCCGTTATGTGGGTCCCAGTGGAGATCCTCCGCGGTCATCAAGACTGGGCAGTACTGACTGGAACCAAACCAAACAAACTGTGCGTGAAGAAGTGGTTAAGGTCGCACAAGACTTGCTTGAACTGTATGCAAAGCGTCTGACCTCCATCGGTTATGCCTTTAACCCCGATCATCCCTGGCAGCGTGAACTTGAGGCCAGCTTCCCGTTTGTTGAAACACCCGACCAACTGCAGGCGATTAACGAAGTCAAAGCGGACATGATGACAGCACGCCCCATGGACAGGTTGTTGTGCGGCGACGTGGGCTACGGAAAAACCGAAGTAGCGCTACGCGCGGCATTTAAATCAGTGATGGATGGCAAGCAAGTGGCAATTTTGGTACCGACCACAGTGCTGGCGCAGCAGCATTACGAAACATTCAGGCAGCGCTTGTCGGCTTTTCCGGTGGCTGTGGAGATGTTATCGCGCTTCCGCTCGCCCAAAGAACAAGACGAGATCGTGCTCAAACTGGCGCTGGGTGAGATGGATATCGTCATCGGAACCCACCGCTTGCTGACCTCTGATGTGACTTTTAAAGATTTGGGGCTGGTGATCATTGACGAAGAGCAGCGCTTCGGTGTGACTCACAAAGAGCATTTTAAGAAACTGCGCACCGAAGTGGATGTTTTAACACTGACAGCTACACCCATCCCGCGCACATTATATATGGCGCTGACCGGTGCCCGCGATATTTCGATCATTAATACACCCCCGGCAGAACGTTTGCCGATCATCACCCACATTGGACCCTACTCTCCGCGCATTGTGCGCCAGGCCATCGTCCGCGAAATGGACAGAGGTGGACAAGTCTTCTTTGTGCACAATCGCGTCACGACCATCCACCCCATGCAGGCACATTTACGCAACCTGGTGCCTGAAGCGCGTATTGGTATCGGCCACGGACAACTCAAGGAAGATGAACTCTCGAAAGTGATGCACAGGTTCACACATAACGAAATTGATGTGCTGCTTTGCACTTCCATTATTGAATCAGGCCTCGATATCCCCAACGCCAATACCTTGATCGTCGATCGCGGCGATACCTTCGGCCTTGCGCAGCTCTACCAACTGCGCGGAAGGGTCGGCAGGGGCACGCAGCGGGCTTATGCCTACTTCTTCAGACACCGCAAGAAGCCGCCCACCATTGAAGGCCAGGAGCGGCTTGAGACGATTGCCGAAAACACCCAACTGGGGGCTGGTTATTCCATCGCCATGCGCGACCTTGAAATGCGCGGGGCCGGCGAAATGCTCGGTATGCGTCAATCAGGGTATATTGCCAATGTGGGTTTCCACCTTTATACGCGCATGCTGTCGGACGCAGTGCACGAGCTGCGCAAGACCATGCCCAACACCAAGGACGTGGAGAAATTATTCGGTATCACCGGTGCGTACATCCCTGTGAGCGTGGATCTGCCGCTGGCCGTCGGTCTGCCCGCGGAATATGTGCAGGATCAGGCGCTGCGCTTGCAGCTTTACCGGCGCATGGCCTCCATCACGCTGGAATCCGAGTTGGACGAACTGTCTGAAGAGTTTGTGGATCGCTTTGGCGCTCTGGTGGAACCGGTGCAGAACCTGCTGTACCAGATCCGCGTCAAGCTAATGGGCGAAAAGGCTGGCTTGAACGCCATAACCATTGAGGGCGAACAGCTTGTACTGCGCTTTCCGGCGCTGCCAGAAGGGGTGCCAACCCGCGACCTGAATACACCTGATGTGCGCCTGCGAGCCGGCAAGAATGCCTATTGGATGAAGGTGGATTTATCCGATGATGCGTGGCGGGATGATCTAGTTGAAGTGTTGGGAAAGATAGCGACATAGGTTATTTTCATGATTGGGGTTTGCCACGCCCTGGCGGTGATATTTAATTCGAAATGAATAATAGTATCGCCAGGGCTCGCAACGGAGAACATATGTGCTATAATGGGGTATTGACATTCCTTATTCATTAATCAGGATATCTTATGGATTTCAAACTTCAAGCTCCTTTCATTCCCACTGGCGATCAGCCAGAAGCCATCAAACAATTGGTGGAAGGCGTTAACAAGGGTTATCGCGACCAGGTGCTATTGGGTGCCACGGGCACCGGCAAGACTTTCACAATGGCCAATATCATTCAGCAAACGCAAATGCCGGCGCTGATTATGGCGCACAACAAGACCCTGGCTGCGCAACTTTACGCCGAGTTCAAAGAATTCTTCCCCGAAAATGCGGTGGAATATTTCGTATCTTATTATGATTACTACCAGCCGGAAGCATATGTTCCGCGGCACGATCTATTCATCGAAAAAGAAACGGATATCAACGAAGAGATTGACCGCATGCGACTGGCAGCGACCATGTCCTTAATGTCCCGCAAGGATGTGATTATTGTAGCCTCGGTGTCGTGCATCTACGGTTTGGGCAACCCCGAGAACTACGGCAATGTGGTGGTAAATCTGGATGTCGGCGGACTCTACCGGCGCAATGCGTTGCTTAGGCAATTGATCGAGAGCCAGTATCAGCGCAACGACATGGAGCTCAAACCAGGAGCGTTCAGGGTGAGAGGCGACACGATTGAAATCTTCCCAGCTTATGAAGAGAAGAAGGCTTTCCGCCTCAGTTTCTTTGGGGACGAGGTTGAAAAGATCGTAGAATACAGTCCGCTGACCGGCGAGGTTTATGCAGAACCGCAGCACATTGAGATCTATCCTGCCAAGCACTATATCGCCAATGAAACCCGCTTAAAACAGGCGATTGATGATATTGAAACTGAACTGAACGATCAGATGAAGTACTTCAATTCAAATCAACGCCTGCTTGAGGGCCAGCGCATTGAACAGCGCTGCCGCTACGACCTGGAGATGTTGAAAGAAGTCGGTTATTGCTCAGGCATCGAAAACTATTCCCGTCATCTGGATCAACGTCCGGCTGGTTCCGCACCGTGGACGCTGATGGACTACCTGCCATCCGACTATCTGCTGTTTTTGGATGAGTCGCACATGACCGTACCGCAAATTAGAGGCATGTATAACGGAGACCAGGCACGCAAAAGTACGCTGGTGGAATACGGTTTCAGACTGCCCAGCGCCATGGATAATCGTCCGTTAACCTTTGATGAATTTGAAAACAAAATGGGTTACACCATTTATACCTCGGCGACACCGGCCGATTTTGAAATGAAGCGCGCCAACCAGGTGGTTGAGCAGATAATACGTCCAACCGGATTGGTGGATCCGCAGATTGAGGTCAGACCGACCAAAGGCCAGGTTGATGACCTGTACGCAGAGATTAAACTGCGCACTGAAAAGGGCGAACGCGTGTTGGTGACTACGCTTACCAAACGAATGTCTGAAGATCTGGCTGATTACCTGCTGGAGTTGGGCGTCAAAGTGAGCTACCTGCATTCAGAAGTAGAGACTTTGGAACGTGTGGGCATTTTACGCGACCTGCGTATGGGGGTGTTCGATGTGCTGGTGGGCATCAACCTGCTACGTGAAGGGTTGGATCTGCCCGAGGTATCCATGGTGGCGATTTTGGATGCCGACAAACAGGGTTTTCTGCGCTCAGCGACGGCGCTGATTCAAACGGTAGGTCGGGCTGCACGTAACGTGAATGGCAAAGTAATTATGTACGCGGATAAAATGACCGACGCGATGACATTCGCAATTGGTGAAACGGATCGTCGTCGTGCGAAACAAGTGGCTTACAACACTGCCCACCATATTGAGCCCTTTACGATTATCAAAGCGGTGCATGACATCACCGAGCGTCTCTCTGCGGATAGCCCGATGGTGGCTGAGAACCGGGGCCATTACAAGGCAGGCAAGGAAACCTCAGGAATGCCAGTCAAAGAGATACAAAGGGTTATTGCAGAGCTTGAATCTCAGATGAAGCAATCCGCGAAGGATTTGGCATTCGAACAAGCTGCTGCTTTCAGAGATCAGATCATTGATATGCGCCGGCTGCTGGCAGAAGAATCCGATCTGCCGCCGTGGAAGAAAGCCAAGCTGCTGGCCGGTGAAGTGGATTAGTTTAGAGAAAAAAAGTGATTAGTACACCTTGCCAGGGCTACTAAAACCATTTCAGGTAATCTTATTTCATTAATTTTTCATTATGAATCCCGATAAAAAATCCGCGGAAGTCAGTGAGACTCCCGCGGATTCATATCAACTATTTCGCCTTGCCCTGATTGGCGACTGCTTCAGCCTTGCGTTTGGCTTCTTCAGGATCACCAAGGTAGTAATGCTTGATGGGTTTCAAGTCGGCATCCAGTTCATATACAAGCGGCACACCGGTGGGGATGTTCAACTCCACGATCTCGTCCTCGGGGATGTTGTCAAGATATTTCAACAAGGCACGCAAACTGTTGCCATGTGCGGCGATGATAATCTTCTTGCCTGATTTGATGGCCGGAGCCACAGTTTCATGCCAGAACGGCAGAAAGCGAGCCACCGTGTCTTTGAGACATTCAGTTAACGGAAGCTCATCCTTGGCCAGGTCAGCATAGCGGCGGTCCTTGCCCGGAAAGCGTTCATCATCTGCGGTCAACGCTGGTGGCTGAATATCATAACTTCGACGCCAAATATGAACCTGCTCATCGCCGTATTTCTTGGCAGTTTCGGCTTTGTTCAACCCCTGCAGTGCGCCATAATGACGTTCATTTAAACGCCAGGTTTTGACCACTGGTATCCATAATAGGTCCATTTGTTCCAGCGCCAGATTTAATGTGCGAATGGCACGTTTGAGCACTGAGGTATAAGCAAGGTCAAATTCAAAACCGGCTTCTTTCATCAACTTGCCGCCCGCAGCAGCCTCGGCCACTCCTTTTTCCGACAGATCAACATCCGTCCATCCGGTAAAGCGATTTTCCTTGTTCCAGTCGCTCTCACCATGTCGCAACAATACGATTTTATACATGAGCACTCCTTGTGATCCTTGGCTTAATAATGTAGCGCAAGAATTATCTTGCGCTACATTTAGTTCGTAAAAAGCAAAACCAACTACCTTACTGCGACAGGGTTCTCTGCATCCTGGGTGGTATCAAAGAAGTGGCAGTTATCCATATTGAAGAGTAATTGGGCATTATCACCATAACTGTATCTTGAACGCGGATCAACACGAGCCACGAATTGGCCGCCGTTGGCAAGGGTCAAGTAAATCAATATTTCATTACCCATCAACTCGGTAACTTCAATCTTGGCGTCCACTTTTTCGCCGTGGATGTTGTTCGGTGCATAGTCAGGGTTGTGGATGTCATCTGGACGAATACCCATGATGACTTCTTTACCAACCAGTTTTGACAGTGCTTCTGCTTTAGTATTTGGAATCTTGATCTTGACTTCGCCGTTAGTGACGTAGAGGCTGTCGCCTTCTTTGGTCAATTTAACGTTGAAGAAATTCATGGCGGGGGTACCGATGAAACCGGCAACAAACAGGTTATTGGGTTTGTCGTAAAGATTCTGGGGGGTGTCAAGTTGCTGCAGTATACCTTTGTTCATGACGGCAATACGGGTAGCCATGGTCATAGCTTCGGTCTGATCGTGAGTCACGTAGACGAAGGTGGTTCCAAGGTTGTGGTGCAACTTGGTGATTTCGGCACGTGTCTGAACGCGCAATTTGGCATCCAGGTTGGAAAGAGGTTCATCCAGAAGGAACACTTTTGGCTCGCGCACGATGGCTCGACCAAGGGCAACACGTTGTCGTTGGCCACCTGATAATTCACGTGGTTTGCGTTTTAGAAGCGCTTCAATGCCTAGAATCTTGGCGGAATTCTCGACCCGCTTCTGAATCTCGGCTTTTGGCAGACGGCGCAATTTCAAACCAAAGGCCATGTTGTCAAAAACACTCATATGAGGATACAAAGCATAAGATTGGAAAACCATCGCGATATCACGGTCTTTCGGAGCGACATCATTAACCACCCGGTCACCAATCATAACCTTGCCGCCGGTGACTTCTTCGAGCCCAGCCAGACAGCGCAGTGCAGTGGTTTTTCCACAGCCAGAGGGGCCAACGAGCACCAAAAACTCTTTGTCCTCAATTTCGATGTTCAACTCCTGGATTGCTGTGAAATCGCCAAACTTTTTGTTGACATGTTCAAATGTTACACTTGCCATTGTGTTGCCTCCTTCCGGAACGAATATAGTGACTCAATTATATGACGCTCTGCTAAAAAAGCAAGAAAAAACGAGTCATATCTTTGAAATTCGTCCCATTAATGATAGAATATTTGTACCAAATAAGGATGGGAATATGCCCGAATTACCAGAAATCACCTCACGCGCCATTGAAATGAACAAAGAATTGACCGGAAAGACCATCCAGGCCTTTGAAGTTTTGCAGCCCAAATGCCTGAATGTCACACCGGATGAACTCAATCAATTCCTTAATCATTCTGTCATTGATTCCGTCACCCACCACGGCAAATGGATCATGGCACACACCACACAAGGTTGGCTTCTGATAAATCTGGGTATGGGCGGCGAGATTCTGCTGGTCAATCGAAAACAGATGCCCGCCAAATACAAGTTGGTAATCGATTTCACAGATCAAACCTGTCTTGCTATCAATTTCTGGTGGTTCGGATACGTCCATTTCTGCGCACTGGATGGGCTCACCAATCACCCCATGATCGCAAAACTCGGACCAAACGTGCTCGATCTAAGCGAAGAGGTTTTCACCAACCTAATCAAGAATCAAAAAGGCAAGGTGAAAGCCTTCCTGTTGGATCAAAGCCGTGTGGCGGGCATTGGTAATGCTTATGTTCACGACATCCTTTTTATGGCAAAGCTGCACCCCAACCGGTTGATTGCCAGCCTCTCAGCAACCGAGATAAGCGCTCTTTTCAAAGGCATCCAGGACGGTTTACGTCCCAGTCTGACCAAAGGCGGCGCCTTTTATGAGATGAACCTCTATGGTGAGAAAGGCGGTTTCCAGATGGAAGACATCATCATCGGCTATCGTGAGAACACCCCTTGTCCGCAGTGTGGAGCTCCGATCCAGAAAATCAAAACGGGATCAACCAGTTCCTTCATCTGTTCAACCTGCCAGCCTGAAAGCTGACCCCTCTTTTTTTGCTCTGCAATTATTCTTTGTGGTTGAGATTCGATCGTTTATCGAACTCGCCAGTTCGTGTCCGCTTTATCAAGGATATTCCATTGAACACAACACAAATTGACTTACAAAAATCCATCGCGAAAAATCGATTGCTGGGTATCTGGCGCTTAATGCAGGGTTACCGTTTGAAATATTCGGCGGCTGTGCTCAGCCTGGGTGTTTCAGCGCTTGCCAAAACATTGACTTTTCTATTATTGCGCTACTTTATTGACAGTTATTTTGTTTCTGAGGTGCGCACCTATTCCTTGCCGATTCTGGCGCTTGGCTTTCTGGTATTGGCCTTCGCAGAAGGTGGCTTCACCTTCCTGAGTGGATTGCTTTCTTCCCATAGTGCTGAAAGCATCATTCGGCGACTCAGAGATTTCCTCTACGACCACATTCAACACCTCACCTTTACATATCATTCCAAGATGAAGACAGGCGAGTTGATCGAGCGCTCCACGTCAGATGTGGACGCTCTGAAAAGGTTCTTTGCCGATCAGGCCATAGGTGTTGGCCGCATCTTCTTATTGTTTCTTATCAATTTCATCGCCCTGCTTAACTTAAACGTCAAACTTGCCTTAATCTCGGTGATTGTGGTGCCTTTGGTGCTGTTTGTCTCCATCGTTCTGTTCAAGAAGGTATCAACGGCTTATGAGTCTTACCAGGAACAGGAAGCAGTACTCTCTACTACCCTGCAAGAAAACCTGGCCGGGGTGCGTGTGGTAAAAGCCTTTTCTCGGCAAGATTACGAAATGACCAAGTTCGAGAAGGATAATTGGGAAAAATTTGTCAGAGGCAAGAAACTGCTCATCATGCACTCCTTATTCTGGCCGCTTTCTGATATTTTGTGCGGTGCTCAGCTTCTGGTCGGATACATGGTAGGTGCAATCATGGCGATCAATGGCGAGATCACAGTGGGCACCTATCTGGCTTATTCGGGCATGGTTATCTACATTATCTATCCGCTGCGCAACCTTGGCAGAGTCATCGTGCAAACCTCAACTGGTCTGGTTTCATACAGCCGCGTCATGGATATCATCAAAGAAAACCGCGAACCCCTGGATGAAGGCGATCATCTGCCCTCAAAAAATGTAACTGGAAGCATCGAATTTGAAAATGTGAAATTCGAGTACGAACCAGATGATCACACCCTTGAAGAGATTACTTTCTCAGTCAAACCCGGTCAGGCAATTGCCCTACTCGGCTCCACAGGTTCTGGTAAATCGACGCTTGTCAATCTGCTGCCTCGTTTTTTTGAATATACAAGCGGCCGCATCATGCTCGACGGCGTGGATCTCAATCGCTATCCGAGAAAGTATCTGCGCCAACAAATGGGCATCGTCGAACAAGAACCCTTCCTCTTCTCACGCTCCATTCGCGAGAACATCACCTACGGCGTTGGACGCGAAGTGACAGACGCTGAAGTAGAATCCGCTGCTCGAGCCGCTGCCATCCATGATGTCATCCTGTCTTTCAAAGACGGCTACAAGACGCTGGTGGGTGAAAGAGGTGTTACCCTCTCAGGTGGACAAAAACAGCGCGTGACCATTGCCCGCACCATCCTCAAGAATCCGCGCATCCTGATCCTTGACGATTCCACCTCCTCGGTGGACACCGAGACCGAGTCTGAAATTAGAGAGGCATTGAACAATTTAATGCAGGATCGTACCACATTTATCATCGCACACCGCATCCAGAGCATCACTGAAGCTGATCTGATCCTCGTTATGGATAAGGGGCGCATCATTCAGCGCGGCAAGCATGCTGACCTCGTCAAAGAAGAGGGCATCTACCAGCAGATTTTCAATATTCAAACTCGCATTGAGGTCGAATTGGAAAAGGAGCTTTCCAATGTCGGATAGCTATTACGAAGAAGAAGAATTTCAGTCAAAATTTAATCAAAAAACTTTCAGCCGTATTCTGGGTCTTACCCGGCCACATCTCAAATGGGTCATCGGTTTTCTGGTGACTATTGCCTTGGTCGCTGGCATGGACGCGGTTTCAACCTGGATCGGCAAGAGTATCATTGATGACGGTATCGTCAAAAAGAATATCGCAGCCTTAACCAATCTCATCATTGCTTATGGAGCTCTGGTGCTAGTGCAGGCTGGCAGCGTGTTTCTTTTTATCTATCTTGCGGGCATCCTGGGTGAACGTATCCGCTACGACCTGCGCAAAAAAATGTTCAACCATCTTCAGGCTCTCTCTCTCAACTATTACAGCAAGACCCCGGTCGGTTGGATCATGGCGCGCGTCACTTCCGATACTGAACGTGTCGCAGACCTGGTAACCTGGGGTTTCGTAGATTCAACCTGGGGTGTGATGAGCATCCTCACTTCCATGATCTTCATGTTTGTGATCAACTGGAAACTGGCCCTGATCGTTCTGGTCATGCTGCCCATTCTGCTCTATATAGCAATTCAGTTCCGAAAACGTATTCTTGGCGAGTATCGCAGCGTGCGTAAACTAAATTCCAAAATTGTCGGTGCCTATAATGAGAATATCACCGGTGTGCGTGTCATTAAAGCTCTCGGTCGTGAAAAAGAAAATCTTGATGAATTCAAGGTGCTTACCGGCAGTATGTACAGATCATCCTTCAGGGCTGCCTGGTTAAGCGCGCTCTTCTTGCCTACCGTTCAGATCGTATCGGCACTGGCTGTTGGCGCTGTGGTCTGGGTTGGCGGTTCACAGGCTGAAACCGGAAATATGACCATCGGCGGCATCCAGGCTTTTGTCTCCTACATTACCTTCATGATGTGGCCTATACAGGATATCGCCCGTGTTTTCGCCGATATGCAGCAAGCCATCGCTTCCGCGGAACGCATGTTCTCGCTCATTGATTCCAAACCTCAGATTGAGAACCGGCCGCAAGCCATTGATCCCGGCACCATCAGTGGAGATATCATCTTTGATCACGTCACCTTCCGCTACGAAGAAGGTGAAGACCCTGTGCTGACGGATCTTATCTTGCATGTCAAACGGGGCGAGACCATCGCACTGGTTGGTCCTACCGGCGGCGGAAAGTCAACCATCGTCAACCTGTTGTGCCGCTTTTATGAGCCCAACGAAGGCCGCATTTACATCGGCGGAAGGGATTACACCAGTCTTTCACTTCAAGCCATCCAATCGCGCATCGGTGTGGTGCTGCAAACTCCTCACCTCTTCTCGGGCAGCATCCGTGAAAATCTGCGCTACGGACGCCTCGACGCCTCGGATACCGATGTGGAAGAATCCACCAAAGTGGTCGGTGCCTACGACTTTATCATGCGTTTTGATAAGGGATTTGAGACAGAAGTTGGAGAGGGTGGTAATCTGCTCTCAGTCGGTCAAAAGCAGTTGATCAGTCTGGCCCGTGCTGTCCTCGCCAAACCTGAGATATTTGTCATGGATGAAGCCACCAGTTCTGTAGACACCATGACCGAAGTGCTCATTCAAAAAGGGATGGAAACCCTGCTCAACAATTGCACCAGTTTTGTGATTGCCCACCGTCTTTCGACGATCAAGAAAGCCAATCGCATTCTGGTGATTGAAGGCGGACGTATCGCCGAGATCGGCAGCCACTCAGATCTGCTTAAACTTCGTGGTAAATATTATCAGCTTTACACCAACCAGTTCCGTCACCAAATGGAAACGGAATTAAACATCTTCAAGGAACCGGCTGCAGAGTCGCCATCTCCTTTAGCAAATTAAGAAAACGGCGTCCAATTGAATTGGGCGCCTTTATTTTTTTACCAGACTCGCTTATTGTTCTGTGGATCTTAATTCTCTCAAAACGCCTGTAGCAGTGAATAAAGTCCGTTCGCAGATATTGGTCACGCGATCTGCCATGCGTTCGAGGTTATGCGCCGTCCAGATCAGCCAGTTGGTCTTTTGCATTGTGGTGGGGTCTTCGATGATTATTTTCATCAAGTCTGTGTAAATCTCTTCATAATACTTATCCACCACATCATCTTCGTCGGGGATATTCTTGGCTTCTTCGACATCTTCATTCACAAAAGCTGTCAGAGAGCGGTGAAGCATTTCTACTGCTTTATCAGCCATCGGCGGAATTTTGGCATAGGGCTTTAGCAGTGTTTCATCTCCCATGCGGATATTGATAGTGGCAATCCCTTTTGCGTAGTCGCCAATGCGTTCGAGTTCGCCGGCGATCTCAAGAATCGAGGCCAACAGACGCAGATCATGTGCCAGCGGCTGCTGCGTGGCAATCGAAACCAGCACACGCTCTTCGATGGCAAAGCGGATTTGGTTCACCTTGTTATCGGTTTCCTTTATTTTCTCGGAACCCTCTATATCCCTTTTCATCAAAGCCGAGACGGCATTGAGAATTTGTTGCTCAACAATGCTGCTTAAGGTGAGCAATTCATCCTTAAGTTCTTGTATCTCAGTTTCAAAGTTAGTTCTGACACTCATACTATTACGCTCCTATTAATTCCGTGGAACACAGGTTATTTTGAACAGTACTAGTTATCGACTTTAGAAATTTGCGATAACCGCCATATCCGACATCGCTGCTATTGTTTTAAGATAAGTTGAATTACAACTCACTGTTTGTTCATATGATTATAATCTGAACTCATTAGTTAGAGTAAAAATCTTTTCTATAATGACAAATTACCAGTCCAAAATAGACAATTTATGACTCTGATATAATCAAAATTGAAATTATCTATTCCAATTTTTTTAATTTTATCGATTATTTTTGATGAAAAATATTCTTAATAAACTAGACCTCCTTTGGGTATTTCTCTTTTACAGTGCAGGCTCGGTTTTCATGACCTGGCCGCTTTGCCTTCACTTAAAGACCTCAGTGATCGGCGGCCTGGGAGACAATATTTACTTTGTCTGGTTAATCCGCTGGTATCAGAAAGTTTTCCTCGAAGGCCAGGGTCACCCCTTCTTCAATCCCATGATGAATTACCCTCAGGGATGGAATCTGTCTACCACCGAGACAGCCCTGGCGACCGCGCTGCCGGGCGTGCCATTCAGTTGGTTGTTTGGACCCATCGCTGGTTACAACATCGCCATGCTGATCACCTTTGTGCTGGCCGGGTTCTTCATGTACCTTTGGATGCGCGACCTGACCAAATCAAAACTCGCTGCCTTGTTGGCCGGGATGATTTTCGCTTTCTCACCTTATCATATTGCTCATTTCATCACAGGCCATCTCAATTTATCTGGCATCCATTGGTTTCCGCTGTTCTTTTGGGGATTGACCAAACTGCTCAACCCGGAGCGCAAATTGGATTGGAAGTTCGTGGTGCTGACCGGACTTTCACTCGGAGCAATCGCTTTCACCTCCATGTATTACCTTTACATGACCGTGATCTTCACCCTGTTATTTGTTCTTATTTATCTCAGTTTTTCACGTTTCAAGCCACTGCGCAACAAGTATTTTTGGTTTAACCTGGTGCTTGCCGCCGCTATCAGCCTTCCTTTTTTGTATTATTCTCTGCGGCCATTTGTCAACCTCTCCACCGCGGGCATTCTATCAAGCCGCTCATTGGAATATGCCTCGATGTACTCCGCCAGCCCCACTGACTTCTTTTTGCCAGCCACGGACCACTTCTTGCTTGGCCGTTTATTCAGCCAGGGGTTTGACCGTTCGCTATGGGGTGAAGGCTCACTTTATATCGGGTTCACGGCCCTGGTGCTCGCGGTCATCGCCATCATCAAACGCAAACAATCAGCCCATAAAACCTTGGTACTTACTGCATCATTCATCATCCTGATCTCCTTCATCCTCGGTCTGGGCATCAATCTGCACTGGAATAATCAAAGCGTCATCTGGCAGATACCCAATTTCTTGCAGCCACTCTTTCAGAAGTCTGAAACGCTGATCTACCTGCCCGCAGCATGGATGTTTAACCACCTACCCTTCTTTGACAAGATGCGCACCATTATGCGCTTTGGATTTTTCGTCCTACTTTTTATCCCCGTGCTCGCGGGCATCGGCTTTCAGCAGGTTGCGGCCAGGTTCACCCCAAACCGCAGAATCTTAATCACAGGCGTTGTTTTACTGCTGGTTCTTTTCGAGATCTATCCCGGCAGTTATAGGAACTCTTTATACGAACCTCAGCCCCGGCAAGTGGATGTGTGGCTTGCCGACCAACCGAATTATGGCGCCGTGGTGCAAATGCCCTTTGGCGAGAATTCCAGCCAGGCCCAGGTCTATTACACGCTTTTCCATCAAAAACCTTTTCTTGGTGGAGATTTCAACGCCAATAAACCCATCCAATTTCTGGAAATTCAACCCATTCTCGAATACTTCCCTGACGAACATTCGGCGGAGTTGTTGAAAGAGCTTGGCGTCTACTACATCGTCGTAGATTCTGACGCCTACCCCAACATCGAGCAGTTCAAAATGCAGGTTTCTTCGCTTGGGCTGGTGCAAATGACCGATCAAGAGGGTCAAATTGTGTATACTTTTTCCGAACAATGAAGATCTCAGGTAAATAAATGACCGGTTTTGTGCAAAAACATCAGAAGGCGATTTTTCTGAGCCTGCTCGCCCTTATTTCAGCAGGTGCAGGCTGGTATATCGCGGATTGCACCCAATATGCGCCCTGGGGGTTTAGCGACTCAGCCGCATACCTCTCCGCAGCCCGCAATTTCGCCGCCGGCAACGGATTGGGCATCTTCAATGCTGATGGCAGCTTTGCTCCCCTGTTGATTTTTGCGCCGTTCTATTCTCTATTGCTCAGCCTCTTTGCCTTGTTCAATGCTGACTTGATTGTCACCGTGCGCATCATGGATATTGTCTTTTTTGCACTCCTTGTCGCCGCCAGCGGATGGCTTTTCTATCTGATCACGCGCTCCTTCTGGGCATCGTTGTGCTTCGCAATTATGATCACCACCACGCCGGTACTGGGCACCCTGTTTACCAGCATGATGTCTGAGCCTCTGGCCATCGTTCTGGGCATCCCCGGATTTTTGCTGCTAATCTATGCGCTTAAGCAGAACTCTACAAAATGGCTGGTCGTGTCAGCCGCCTTGGCGGCGCTAGCCCTGCTCACGCGCTACGCTTTTGCGGCCTTCCCGGCTGCAGGCGTGGTATGCGTGCTGCTGCTCTCTAACCAGCGCCGTGCTAAACGCATCAGCAATACGCTGAAATATGGCATCATCAGCTTCACGCCCATGCTGGTCTGGATCGCCCTGCAGTTGTTTTCTAAAAACAGTGTCGGCGCGAGAACTTATTCCATGGATTTCTCGATTACAGAGAAATTCTCTCAATTCATCACACAAGTGTTTGCCGTGCTTAAATATTGGCTGCCCTACCGCACGGATATGATCCCCGGCGTGCCAGCGGATGTTTTTCGCCCCATCTTACTGCTACTGTTCGCGACGATCATCGTGTTGGGGCTTTTCTTCGGCATCAAGAAGTATTTTTCACCTGAGCGCCACATCGCCGGGTTGTTAAACATCGGCTTTGTGATTCTGATCCTCCTCTATCTGTTGGTGCTCTTCGTCACCTATATGGTCTCCACTGAAACCATCTCTATTGATGACCGCATGTTGTCACCGGTCATCCCCATTTTTTATGCATTGATCCTTTCGTGTGCCTTATCCATCGGTCAGGCCATCCACCCACGGGTGACTTTTCCGTTTGTCGCTGTGATTGTCGCGCTTTTCTTTGTGGTCTATAACTACCAACCTTTCAAGGCTTACCCGATCGTCGTCGGCAATATCCCCAACGGATACACTTCACCGGTCTGGATGGAAAACCCGATCCTCAGCGGTGAAATCGCCCTGCCGCAAGACCGCCCCCTCATCACCAACGCGCCGGATATTTTGTTGTTTTACACCAACCGCAGCGCATACACACTTTCAGTCGATTCGACATCTTCCCTAACCATTGGCGGAAAAACCAGCCTGGATGATCTGCTGCACCAAGAGTGTGCAGTGCTTGTGCTCTTTGACACCGGCGACACGCAGCGCTTTGAACAACTACCCAACGCCCCTATCGCCGCGGATGTGGCTACCCTGCAGAGTCAGTTGGATTCGCTATATTCCAGTTCACATGGCGCGATTCTCGCCGATAATAATTGCAGCGGTTAGTCAAACATGGCTCCTCCGGACGCTTGACAGACAGCCCACACTCACTAAAATGAAAGGAGTTCATGGGAGGAATATGAAACGTTTTGCCATCATCTTTGTCGTCATGTTATTCACACTGGCCTGTGCTCCTCTTGAGATTGCCAAATCCACACTGGTTGTATTAACCTCATCAACCCTTGCGCCGTCAACTTCGCCGCTGCCGACTGCAACCGTCACACACGCATCCACGGCCACGCCAGATCCGCTCAAGCAAGCCATCCTCTACGCGGAGGATTTCTCGGAAGACACAGGCAGTTGGACGCCCGCCAATGACAACCAGAGCCGTTTTTACATCTCAAAAGGTGAATATTACATCCAAATCGCAAAAAGTGATTACAGCTTTTACAACCTTTCACCTACCGCTTATGGAAATTTTGTGCTTTCAGTGGATCTGCGTCACATCATCGGCGACGATGAGACCACCGGCAGCATGGTCATCTGGCGCTACGTGGATAATGATAATTTCTATGCCCTCACCGTAATGGATGACGGCAGCTATTACATCCACCGATTTTTAAGGGGCGTCTATGGCATGCTCAAGCTGCCCACCACCTCATCCTGGCTCAACACCACCGGCAAACCCAATAACATCACCCTGGTAGCCAACGGAGATTCCAACGTGCTCTATTTTAATGGGCATTATGAAGCGAGCTTTCAAGATTCCTCCATCACCAAGGGAAATTTCGGTTTGGGTGCCCAGCCAGCACTCGACAGCGAAGTGGAAGTGGCCTTCGACAATCTCTACATTTATCAATATGACCCCGGCAATGGATTTACACCCGCCATCCCCGTGATTACCGCCACCCCCGAATACCAAACCCTCTCGTGGCTGGAACTCACCCGGTTCCTTTCGGCTGATCACACCAACTGGGGTGAATATCACCTCGAAGACTACAACTGCATGGATTTCGCCATTGACCTGGTTGCCAATGCGCGCGCTGCCAATATCAGTGCCAAAATCGTCACCGTTCAATTTGTGGGGCAAGAGCTCGGCCACGCCTTTGTGGCCTTTGAAACCTCTGACCGCGGCACGATCTTTGTAGAACCCCAGGGTGATAACACCTATTCAAATGTCGAGATTGGCAACATCCTGTGCGACGACTGGGGTGAATTTGAATGCATGGGCACGATTGAAAGCCTCGAGTATTTTGGAGAGTGCGACCATGAACAGAATTGTACGGTGTTGCCGTAAGGGCTGAGAGCAGAGAGTAGAGAGTAGAGAACCGTCAAAACAGAGTGAATATAGATGGGATTCGTTTTTGTTTTGAGAAAAATTCAGAAACAAATACCCTTCGCTTCGCTCGGGCACAGGGAAAACGAATGCTTTTTGGGGAAAATTTGCCTCCATGGTGGAAAATATCAGCTTTGCAATAATTTTGTGATCATTTATTGATAACCTTTTGGTTGGAAACGAATCTTTGTTTTTATGTATGAATCGTGGTTTTAGTAAAAGCAAGAGTAATCGTTTTCATACCTCTCTCGCAAAAACATGCTCGCCCTCTAAAAACGAGGGTCATGAGAGGCGCACACCTGCCCGGGCTGCACATGCCAGGGAAGTTCGCAGCGCTCGGGCACAGGTAAAACGACTCAAGCAGTTTTACAGTACCTAAGCAGCATTTATGGAGAATCAGTTGTTAATGTGCAACGACTAATAAATATTAAGAGGATATTAGAACTTTTTTTCTATTTTGTCAAGGGAGAAATGTGATTATTAACAAATAACACCAGCCTGTAATCTGCCAGTGTCATTCTTGAAAAATAGTGGCGAGGGTGGGATTTGAACCCACAACCAATGGCTTATGAGTCCACTGCTCCACCGTTGAGCTACCTCGCCAACGGCTCAAATCTTACTATAAGGCACCTGTTTTGTCAACGAAATCGGGTTTCCGCAGTGAATGACAGGCCTTCCCAGAATACAGAGAATCAATAAAAAAAGTGGAATTTCGAGGAGAAAAACATGCGAAATACCACAGAGAACCAATGGTCTATTCTAATTTCCGTCCAAGAATCAGATTTAAAAACATGGATAAACAATTTCCTAATTGACAGAAAAGCGCAAAATATGGCAAAGGGGACAATCTATTTCTATAAAACGAAATTAGAGTTATTTACGAAATTCTGTGACTCTCAAAGTGTAGATTCTATTTTCCAAATTGATTCAAATTTGATACGGCAATTTCTATTTCATCTGGAAAACACCGACCATAATGCAGGTGGAATTCATGCTTGCTATAGAGCACTAAAAACCTTTCTTAATTGGTGGGGGTATGAGGTTGAACCGGAAAACTGGAAAAACCCTATTAGAAAAGTAAAATCGCCAATGAATCCGGTTGAAATTAAAAACCCGGCAAACATTGACGATATAAAAGCTATTTTGAGTAATTGCTCAAATAATTCATTAATTGGATTGAGAGATAAAGCCATTCTGTTATTTCTTTTAGATACCGGAGTTAGAGCACAGGAATTACTTTCTCTCACTTATGAAAACATAAATCTAGTAACGGGTGAAGTGATTATTCGGTTAGGAAAGGGAAGAAAACAAAGGATTGTATATATTGGAACAAAAACAAAAAAACACTTAAAAACTTATTTAAGATTTAGAACTGACAAATCCCCCGCCCTTTGGGTGACTAAAGACAACGAACCGTTAACCTATTGGGGTTTAAAGTCTATGGTTAAGCGAAGGGCAAAAATTGTAAATGTGCCACCTCCAGAAATTCATTCTTTCAGAAGATGGTTTGCATTGACTTGTTTGCGTTCTGGAATGGATGTTTATTCAGCCCAAGAATTAATGGGACATGCTGATTTACAAATTATGAAAAGATATTTGAAATTGACAAAAACAGATTTGGCACAAGCACATAGGCAAGTTAGTCCTGTGGATAATATAAGGTAAAAACCATAATAGCAAAAAAACAATATAATTAATTGCATTTACATTACACTATTTGAGGGAAAAAATGAAACTTTGTCAAAATTGTAACCAAGAAAATCCTGAAGATTCGGTTTTTTGCATTTCCTGTGGATTAAAGTTATTATCAAAAACACTTTGCCCATCATGTAATAAAGAAAATCTTGATAAGGCAATATTTTGTCAATATTGTGGAGCGAGTTTATCAGATTTAAATAAAATCGGTAGTGAAGGTTCAATCTCATCATCCGAGCCTCTTATTCCTGAGGACAATCATTTGATTCCTGACCTTTCTACCCCAATTCATGACTCTACCCTAGGAAGAATGAAATTTGTAATTGAAGAGGAAATCTATATTTCTGTAATATGTGATAATTGCCATGAAAATGTAAGGATTTCTAAAGATAGATGCAAAAGAAACAATGCTATTTACGCAATTGTTCCTCCAATAACATGTAAATGTGGAACTGTTGCTGATGAGGTATATGACGTTACTAATAAATCTGCTGAGGATAAAAACCAAGATAACAAAAATAAAGCAAATGCAACGAAGATTGTAACAATATTAACTATTGTTTTTGCCGTGAGTGTTTGTTATTGGATAAATTTTGGCATGAAATCTCCCAATAAAAGTGAATCCACAAAAACACAAATTGTCTTACCAACAAAAATATCTACTCAATCTATTGTTTCAGATAATGCAGAAGTGAAAATGGTCCAATCTGCACCAGAATGGATTTTAATCCAATCCGGAGCATTGACTGAAATTGAATTTGAAAGTTTTCAAAATCAGGTGTTTGGAGCTAGAGTCCAATGGAAATTAGAAGTAGATGAGGTTGGTAATGTTTTTGGATATGAAGATGAAGTATATATTAGCTGTTATCCATACCCAGAAATTACTTCAATTGGCGTATCTTACATAAACATTTATGGAATTACAAAAAATTATGGAGCTACATTATCGAAGGGTGACATAATTACAGCAGAATGTACAATAACAAAATTTAATAATCTTGTAAATTCAATTTTTCCAGCGGTTATGCTTGAAAACTGTACAATCACAAAATAAATAGATTATAAATTTTTAATAACTTAAAACCCTTTAGAATCTTTACTAGAGGGTTTCTCATTTAAAAAAATAAAATTTTTTATATCGCCTTAGGGGGTAATTTCTTCAGAGTCCTTTTTCTCCCCAACAGGCTTTTCTACAAAAGCAGCAATTTAGCTCTTCTATAAACTTGGCTTTGCCGGCAGCGCAGGCTGCCTCGCCAAAAGCGATAAACCTGAAGCGCCTTGGATTAATTAGAACTTTTGTGCTACAATAAATCATATTGAGGTTGTTGCTATGGGACGCTTTTTTTATGTCAATGGTTATGAATTTGATGATAATAAGGAAAAAATTGTTTTCCTAACTGGTTATTACACAGACCAATTTCATAATAACTTTTTACCCACAATTAAAGTAAGTAGAGAAACTGTTATGAAATCAATAATTGAGGGGCAAACTTTTTTTATTGAAGATGGAACATATAAACGAATAAGGGTAAAACTTATTAATATTACAAATGATTCGTTTCTTAGGATTGACTGCCACACAGCACAAGCCGATTACTTTGGATAGATTTATTAATATAAGAAATCTGGATTTTTAAAAAAAATATTAATTTTTAATCGCGCCTAAGGGGGTAAAAAAATTTGTACTGCCCTTCTCCCCAACAGGCATGCCTATAAGTAAACTTTGTAAACCCTTGTGATGCAATTTACTTCATCCTTAGTAAATAAAACCTTATATATTTCAAGTTGCTGAATTTATGTAACTAAGTATAATAAAGTTATCAATAAATATAAACTAAAAAGAGGGTATATTATGGCATTAATACATTGTCCTGAGTGTGATAAAGAAATTTCCGATAAAGTAAAAGCTTGTCCGTTTTGTGGTTTTCCTTTTAGTCAAGATATAGGAAACAAAGGGGAGGTTCAACAAGTAGAGATTTCCTCTGTAAATATTTCTCCAATAGACCCTTTAAAAAAGAAACGGTTACTGATTGGAGTAATTGCAATAAGTCTAGTTATTGGTATTGGTTTGATAACAAATTTTCTAATTGGAATTAATAAATACAATACATATATTGACAATCTTAATCTTATTAGAACTACAATGATTAGTGGTGGAAGTGATTCTGAGACATTATTAAACTTAACTGCAAAAATTTGGTTTAATTCAATATACGAAGAGGATGACCCTGAAACTGATTTATATACTAAAGATAAAAACGGTTATTTTTATGATGATTTCAATAGTGCTTTAAATTACTTCTTCAATGGCACATATTCGCAATCAGTTACAGGAAACATTAAGGACAACCAAGTTATTGCTGAAGACCTAATGAAAAAGATGCAGACGCCCCCAAAGGGCTTAGAAAACTGTTATTCAACTGTAACAGAACTATATTCAACCTATAAAGGACTTACCGATTTAGCTTTAAATCCTAGCGGAAATCTACAATCCTTTACAGACAATAAATCTGAAAAAATTGATAAATTCCTTGAATTGTATAATAAACTCGAAACTCAAATTCCCAAGAAAAAATTCCAAAATACGATATCTTAATATTAAACAATTACCAATCAAATCAATATTCAAATAAACCCTCTGAGATTATTCAGAGGGTTTGCGCTTTATTTTATGACAGTCTGAATTATCATGAAAAATTTTAATTAAACAACAATAAATAAACCGCCTTATTAATGCACAAACAAAATTAATGTGTTAATAGAAAATTAAAAATATCAAAAAAATAAAAATAGGAAAATCCTAATAAAAATAAAACAATTACCGAAATAACTATAATGGAAATAAAAACTCCCTTATACCAAATTCTTTCAAGTTCAAGGAGGCGAAGATAAAACCTGTTCTTATAATAATTATGGACTTGCAATAAAAATAATTGTTGTAATCCATCTACGAGTTCAGTATTATTATCTTCATTCTTATATGAGTCAAGAAAAAATTTTAACCCTTCTAAGTAGTAATAATTGTCCGAAATTTCTGTCTTCTCTAAATTAAACGGATTTTCCGAAATTTTTGTTACAGAATCATTTCCATAATAAAACCATTTCCAATTATTATTAAAACCTTTATTTCTCTTAAATGGATAGTCATAAGTCGATTGAGCGAAATATTCTCTTATCTTTAAAACCTGAACAACTACCAAGAATATTATGATAATAACAATGGGTATTTTTATGATTAATAAGAAATTAGATAATATTAATAAACTTGCTGCGGTTAATAAAATAACTAAACTCTGCCAAGATAGTTCGCCAATCCTAATTCGCCGCTCTTCTATTTGGTTGGTGGAGTTTGTATAAAATGTAATCATTTCTTTTACATTTCTTAATTTTTCCTCCTTAACCTTAGGTTTCAAAGATACAATTTCTTCAATACTCTTTTTTATTTTTTCATGAAGGTTACTTATTTTTTCTTCATCAGTATACATATTAGATTGAACCTTTCAAATAAATACAGTCATTAAACTCATCTCTTTTTCCTGAGTATGATATTCCAAGAAAGGTATCTGGTGCATTAACACTTCCGGGAGAATTCCATTTCACTCTCAATAAATTAATTATTGTGTTAAATCCATCAATTCTGCAATTCGAATTTAGATACATTTTTAATGATTTCTTTGGATAATCTATTTTCATTACATCCGAGAAAAATAATTCATCACTATTCTTTTTTTTAATTATAGATGTAAAACTCTTAAAATATCCATCAAACCCTTTAAATTTATCAAGACCACAACAGCAATCAGTATCACCTAGATGATTCACTCCATAATCCCCAGCTCCATATGTCATTTGATTGTCTCTTATCGCTTGGATTATTGGTTGTAATAACTCCCATTTGTGTTGGGTTAGAAAAATCCACTCTCTACTCATATTAACGGCATTATTTGTAAGAAAGTATTTTTTTATATCGAACCCAATTTCATTTGAAAAATCTGCTGCAGGGAATAATGATTCTTCAACAGGTAATTTTATAAACTCAACGATAGAATGATTTACTCCATTTTCTCCTAATGCTGGAATTAATTCTTTTTGTACTTCTGACGTTCTCCATGGAAAAAAGGGTTGAATGCGGGCAATAATAGGAATCCCCAATGAAGATAATCCCTTTATTGCATTTAACCTGTGTTGGGGTGTTGGAGCATTAGGTTCAATTTTCCTTAAAAATTTTTTATCTAGTGAACTTATCGAAATTTGTATGATTAGGTTTTTGTTTTTATTTAAAATATCTTGGACATTAGAATTTTCAAATACATTGGTTTGTTTTGTACTTAAAACTATCGGATATTGGAGTTCTGATAGAATTTCAAGAATTTTTATTGAAATCGCAGTGGATTTGTTTGTTGAAAAAGGGTCTGACATACCGCCAAAATGGATAGGCATTTTTAGTTTTATTAACTCAGAATTTACATCACCCTCAAATCCATTTTGGACACGTTCAAATTTCCTAGCGATAATTTCTGGATTTGCAAATAAATTCATATTTGTTTTGCGTCCTCCCCTAGACATTGCAAAGCAGTATGAACAGTTTACTGAACATTTTGGGGTTGTATCAAGGCGAAAGGGGATACCGCAAAAAAAGAATTGACTCGTGATACTTAAGGCATATCTATAATTTCTATCTATTGAATCCCCTTTAATTGAATAATCATTCATATAAAATAATTATATTCGATTTGTCGGTACTCTTTTCTAAAAACAATTATTTTTGGTCCAATTTTGAATTTCCGATTCGGTATTTACCGATAATATCAAATTGATTTATTCTCGATGCCCTTACCCCTCGAAAATCCATTCAAAGTACCTGTTTCTTTCTATTTGAACTTTAGTTAGTCAGTCCAAGTTTGAACTAACTCAACAGATTATCAACTCTAAAGAAACCTCTCTTCTGGAACTTGATAGGATATTTAGATTTCGCTGCAAGTTTTTCTAAAATTGTCGTGGCATCATAATTTCTAGTACTTGTTTGTGATTCACCATCTAAAGGTGTTGACTCTGAGTTACTAATTTTTTTCATGGTGTTTGGCGGAAGAGTAAAAGTTGATGTTTCTGGTACCATAACAAACAATTCAATATTAAGATACTTATTTTTCTTTCTATGAGAAGGCTTAAGTAAGCTTATTTTCTTTGTTTTCACATTTAACATAATGTCCTCCATATATTAAACAATCTTAATTTATTTCTATTAGGCTATGAACTGGTATCCTTTCGGGTTTAGTTTATTCATTTGCAGTAATTCTTTTCTTCTTAAATAAAGGTTGAGTCAGTTTTGTATGCTTTCGCAAGAAATATATGATTAGAACTTAAAGTATTCATTGTTAATTGATATTGAGAATATCATTACTGTGATTACTCTATGTATTAAATACTAGAGGTTAATTACCTCATATTAAGTTATATTGAACTGAAATGTTCATAATCCTCAATGACGTTTATGAATAGTATTATCCCTTGCAAAACCCAATTTATGAATTATATTTGGGTTTTACAAGAGATATGGTCCATTCATCAATTGAGATGAGGGCTATAAGGATTTTTGGCATCCTTCAAGTTTAAAGGTTGACTCATCAACCTGCCTCACTTGTATTGTATTCAACCATTTGTATGATTTTCGAACCCGCTTGGGTCTGCTTTTATCAGGTGCAATTTACATTGCTCAAATCATAATCTCGAGAATTTCTTCTCACAGGACGGGACTTTAATTGTGCTCTTCTGAGCACTCCAAGTAGCAGAACGTACACCCACCAGCGAACAAGTCTGTCATGTGGGTTTGGCTAAATTACTCTAGCACATGCTCTCTCTGCCTTTCGAGAGCCTCTTACAAGTCCTCCACAAGATAGAAGAGAAGAGATAACCGTTGCCGTTTTGTATGGAGATTAAACCCCACCCCTTAAATAAATATATCAATGCAGCGCAACTTTTGCAATGAGTTGTGTTCTTGTATTCACTTATCTACAATCGTTTAATAGCTTCTTTTATCAAGTGTATTTTGAGATATTTTAAAGCTTTCTCGCAATTATTTTTCCCTCTAATTACTATAAATTATACTATATTTGTCCGATTTTGTCAAGTTTATTTGATATTACTTCCGTTTTCATCTTATTCGAAGTCCTAAAGCATCACAAGGAGCTGAAGAAAAATCTTGTTCAACACCTAAGTAAGTTTGAGTAGTTCTGATACTCGAATGACCTAAGGAAAGCTGAATTTGGTCAAGCCCTGCCCCGCCCTTATGAGCGAGTTTAGCAAAGGTTCGCCTTAAATCATGGGCTTTAATATATGGGGTTTTGCAAATTTGGGCATACACCGAGACAACATCGTAAATAGCTTGGCTCGACATTCCATTACCCTGAATAGTGCCGCCTTTATTAATAGGTCGAAAAATAAAACCAGAGTTGATTTCTGATGCTTCAGTCCAAATATCGACTAATTTTTTTGTCCAAGGGGGAATTGGTATTGTTCTCGTCCGATTTCCTTTTCCCATCAAATCAACAATAACCCACCTGCCTTCTCTTTGCTGAATATGGTCAAATGTAAGTTCTACAATTTCAGACCGCCGAAGACCAGCTCCAAGCAGAATTGCCAATATAGCTTTATCCCTGATTCCTTTTAAGGTATTGATATCAGGCGAATTAATAATATTCTCTGCCTGATTCTTTGTTAACCAATTTCCTGTCCGTACCCCGGAGTTTTTTACACCATTGATTCTTGAAACGCTTGACGCTTCAACAAAGTCAAGTAATCCATTCTCAGAAGCCTCATTAACAAGCTTACGAATTGCAGACAACCTAAGATTTACAGTGGAGGGGGAAACGCCAGTTTGAATTAGTGCTGCTTTATACTTCTGGACTGTCATTCTATCCAATGCAGGCTTTCCCTGAATTTCATGCCAAGTGAAAAAATCCATCAATGATTTTTCATAAGCTCTTTTTGAATGAGTTGAGCTTAAAGTATCAGTCACCATGGAAATAATTTTCTTTTTATTATCAATATTCTCTAGCATCAATAAATTTGGCATTTCGTGCTCCTATAATAACTTTTGATAACGTACATTATCATAAGCTATTATAACACAAAATCAACCTTTTCTAACTATTAAGCCAAAATAATTCATGTAAATTTCTAACTAATTTTATACTATTACTGGATAATATATTAGTATCGATTCAGGTTTCAATTAGAGGGGAAATGGCATACCAACATTATATTCCAGCATCATACTTAGCAAATTTTGCCGCTGTCGAAAATGAAGAAAATAGAAGAAAAAATTTGGTAATCATTGGTGACAAATCAAATCCAGAAGAACCGATTAGAGAAGCTGTGGTTGGACGTATTTGTGGAGAAAATGGTTTTTATGTTATTCAAGAATGGTGGAATTTCTCAATTGATTCGATATGGAATTATGAAGGTGATTTACGTAACGCCCTTTTAAAACTTGTAAATAATCAAGTAGATTCAGATACGTGGCTAAAAACATTACTTCCATTTGTGGTATGCCAATTTCTACGGAGTAAAGATTTCGAAACAAGGTTTAAGAATCGAATTAATAGTATTGGTATGAATGAACATGCTAATCTTGAAAATAAGGCGATTATTGACCAAGCAAGAATAATCGAAATTCAAAGATTACTATGCCCAATTCTTACCGCAAAATGGATAGTTTTAACTACTCAAGGAAATGATAACCTCATTGTAAACGATGTGGGATTTATTCCATTCAAAAACTTCTTAGTGCATCATCAGGGGTTTGCATTACCTATCGATAAACGACACATTTTGGTATTAGCAACACAAAGAAAAGGGGTATTGTTTAAACTACATGATAAATTATGGATTCCAGATATAAAATATTACACTTTACCAGTTGACAACCATCTAAATTTCAATAAAAACTTAGGAAGGTATTCAAATCGATATATTATCGGTGATTCGGCAGAATTAATTGAAAAAAATTTATCTAGAAACGTCCCTCGATTAGTTGACATAGAACCTCTTAAATATTTCAATTTTTCTGGAGCTGATTTAGCTGCTTATGAATTTTCTTGGCATAGACTTGTAAGTTTCGTAGATGCATATAACAAAAACCCAGAAAACACAGATTTTCCAATAAATCAAGCTAGTATAAGGAAATATTGGGATATTCCCGTTTTTTATCCTGTCAATTTGATGAATTTTCCATCGATTTTTTCACGAAAAGATAATGAAGTAATATTTGATTGTTATGATACAAATCAATATTTTCTTTATTGTTCATACCACAATTTATGTGAAATGCAACAATTTGAAGCCGTTAAGTATTATAGGTTACTCGATTTGTTGAAAGTTAAGGACAAAGAATTACAAAGGCAAATTTTTCTTCAACGCCAAATTGCATTATCTGAAATAAATAAACCATTGCAATCATTGTTTGAGTCTATATTCAATAGAATAAGGGACAAGGATTATTATTTTCTTCGAGCTGTTAGTTTAATGGATTTAAACCAAAATCGTCGTGCTCTACTTAATCTTCATAAATCATGCAAATTTGATGATGATAACGAAAAATCACTTTTAAATATTGCGGTTTGTTTATTACGACTAAATCAAATTGATTGTGCAATCTCTGTTCTATTGGCACTAATTTCCTCAAAAGATAACTACATATCCAATATTGCGCGATTAAATCTTGGATTGATTTATATCAAACGTAAAGATTTTGACCTAGGAATTAAAGAGTTGAAGTTAGTTAGAGTAGATACTATTTCAATAACGGAAAAGAAAACATATTATTCTCATCTAATAAATGCTTGTTTCAAAGAAAAAAAATTATCACGTATTCCGGCATTAATTTTAAAACTAGAGGAAATAATCCCAGATAGTATCATTGTTTACGATTTCCAGAGACAATATGCAGATGAAATGGACAAACCAGCACAATTTTTGCAATCGACTGAGAAATTATTAAAAAAACGAATCCCTAATTCAATTGCATCATATCTGCACTTACAAAGAAGTAATATCTATTCAGCAATTGGAAAACGCAATAAATCAATGGTTGAAATTAAACAAGCAATAAGGAAATCTTTCTTTAATTTTCAAAATCATGCTCAAAAGTCTGAAATTCTTCTACTAGATAAAAAATACATTAACGCTATTTACGAAAGCGTTCTTGGATTATTTTTTTCCAAAAATGATGGAAGACTATATAACAGTTTAGGGCTAATATTCTTCACCATGGGAAAGGTAAAAATAGCGACAATACTGTTTCATATTTCTATAAAATTACTTGAAAACAATGAGGAAATTATCCGACCTTATCGAAATCTTATGAGATGTTATCTTGATTTAAACAAAATAAAAGAGGCAGAAACTTTAATTACGCTGATTACAAAGCTTGCTCCAGATTCAAATGAAACTAAGGTATTAATGTCACAATATCAGATATCAAAGAACGATTTTAAGAAAGCACTTCAGTTGTTACCACAAGTAAAAGATGGACAATCAGGCTATGAAGAAATTCTGCTTCTAAAATTAATTATTTTAAACAAATCAAATAAACAAGATGAATGCATAAAAATAAATAAAATATTGGCAAATAAAGGAGTTCTTGAATTTACATTAAGAAAATATGACTTCACTGCAAAAACGACTGGATAAAACTTGTCCAAATTATACCCTCTGCAAACGGCCAAAAATTTAATATAATTGGACTATTCCGATCACAAGGCCAACGATATGTTTAAAGAACAT
>Ga0180732_1000180_pt1 | contig 62374 bp, 91 predicted proteins | sample KR11_01MetaG_FD_148674 | JGI IMG/M metagenome (GOLD analysis project Ga0180732, IMG submission 148674) | Groundwater microbial communities from the Olkiluoto Island deep subsurface site, Finland - KR11_0.1 MetaG | ecosystem: Environmental > Aquatic > Deep subsurface > Groundwater | place... | reverse complement strand
TTCCTCTTCCTCTTCCTCTTCCTCTTCCTCTTCCTCTTCCTCTTCCTCTTCCTCTTCCTCTTCCTCTTCCTCTTCCGGCTCAGGAGTAGGAGCTGGTTTTCTTTTGCGAGCTGGTTTTTCCTTCTCATCTTCTTCCTCTTCCTCGGAATCTTCATTCTCAATTTCAAAGAATTTTGCACTTAATTCCTCATAAGTTAATATAGTGAGCATTTCATCTAAGCAAGGAATGGAGTCTAGGATAGATTCTTCATACGGTTTATCTCTTTCAAGAAAATCAATACGGCTAGCTTCTGCAAAAGGTTTACTTTTCCCAATAGTAGTAGAATTGAATCGTACTTTTAAAGTTAATCCTTCTTCTAAATCTGGGAATACACCGTTGTCTTCATCCTCTTCTAATTCATCGTTTAAGAGGTTTTGGAATAAGTATTGACTTACATCAAATACATGTATTTTCTTTTCATGTTGTTTTGAATCTAGTGGGATTACTAAATACAAATTTCTACTTGAAGTTTTGTATTCATTAGTTTCTTCCTGGTCTGCTCCTTCTTTCAATCGTTTTGCTCTGTATTCACAGATAGGGCATTTCTGTCCGAAAGAGGTTGGACATACAACGACATCATTTCCTGTGCCTACATTTCGGTGAATTTTGAATGGACGTTTATACCACAAACTACCTTTTACTGCGATATCTAGTTGAGCATTCTTATCTGGATGATTTGCATCCTTTACTAAGTAGGGCATGAAATCTAATTTCACTCTACTATCTGGTTCAGGGGAAAAAACACTTACCCCTTTTGGGAGTTTTAAAAATCCATAAGATGACGCGGCAGTTTTTTGCCTTTTTGCATCTTGATTCGTTTTTCCAATAAAACTACTTTTCTTGTTACGATTTTTTTTCATTTTTTACTTTGTTTTTTAAGTATTCGTTTACTTTTTTTTCTAAGAAATCATTCAATTCTTTCAGTGCTCCGGTCATTGTGATTCTACTAAGCAGGTAAAACCATCCTAAGGCATACAAAGATATAAAAATAATAGCTAACCAATTATCTAACATGTATTCTATCATTTCTTTTACCCTCTTTTTAGTTTACGAGCAACGGTTGAATTTGCTCTCATTGTTTTTTGTTCTCTTTCCGCAGTAATATCTCTAGGAATCTGAGGACCGGCAAAGTATTGTTGTCCGTGAAGCCTAACTAAATTTTCTAGTGCTGCTTTGCGAGTAAAACTGATTTCTGTTTTAGCAATTTCAGCCACATTTGCTTCATATTGTAATTCTACAATTCGGTCTTTGACTTCTATATGCCTTTTATGGTTACGGTAGTAAGCTTCGATAACAGGTGCTGTGGCTTTTACTCCGCTTCCTAGATATTTGTCAGGGTCTTCTGTTACTTCTTTTATCAATTCCGACCGTACTAATTTGATTTCTTCCTGAGCTAATTCTAATTCTTTTTGACATCTTGCCCAATGCTTTCCATAACTGAAAGCTAAACTAGTTTGGTCTAACCATTCAAGGTCTAAACTAGTTTCGTCAATTTTCATATCCTTTTCGTAATTCATTTTGTCCTCCTTATTTTCTTTTTTTCTTGATTTTCACAATTAAGTACCTCTTCTATTTCGTATTTTTCATCGATGAAATATCGTTCACCTCCGTATTTCTTTGCAACCATTCCACATTGTAAACAAATATAAGTATCCACAACAGCTCCTCTTAAATTTATTGAGAATTGCAATTTCCAGTTATGGGTTCCTACATTTGCTCGTATAATGTGCATACTAAGGAAGTATATCAAAAATGTAATCAGGTTCAAATCCTTCGTCATAAAGAACCTCTTCCGGGTTTTCTCCATCAGCGACTGATTGGCGTAATTCCTTTACTAGTTCATCCGCCTCTTCAAAAGAATAATTATCTCTGTTCATAATAGCTTTATGTAATTCGGTTGGTTTCATATCTTAATTTTTTACTACTTGATAACATGCAAAAGTTAATCCCGGAAATCCTGTATTGTAAAAAGGCTCCAAGAAACATTCTAAAACAAGTCCCGCAGTTGGATTGTCTGATTTTAATAAAACTGCTTGGGCGTATCCCATAACTTGCCGCCTAATCCCTTCCGGGTCTTGGTCTTTTACTCCTTGTAAAATAGAGGCTACTTTATTCCAACCACTACCACCTATCAATGCCCGACAAAGCTCAATAGATTGACTTTGTTCCAATGCTGCTTGTTGAGCTATCTGTAATCTTTTTTCTGGTTCGGAAGAAAGTACTTGTTCTAATATTTGCAAAGCATTTCTTGGATGGCCTAAACTATCTTGGGTGATTTGTTGGTATATCTCTTCTTCTAAAGTTTCTTCTTCTCCTCTAACTACTGTTTTTAACAAACGCAGCATATCTATTTCTGATAGCAATTCTACTTGAAATTGACTACATCTTCCTTTTATAGTAGGAAGTAGTTTTTGAGGGTCTGTAGTACATAGAATGAAATATACATGTGCTGGAGGGTCTTCTAAGATTTTTAATAAAGCATTTTGAGCATCATTTGTACTTTTATGAATCTCATCCAGCATCCAAACTCTTATACTTCCGTTCAAAGGAGCATATTGACTTTGTTTTCTGATTTCTCTAACTGTATCTATTCCTCTAAAATCAGCGGAATCTAATTCAATGAAATCTTCTTTAGAGCATCCGAGTTCTTGGGCAACAATTCTTCCTATAGTTGTTTTTCCGCAACCTGTTGGTCCGTGAAATAAGAAAGAATGTGGAGCGGTGGTCTTATCTTGTAACATCTTTTCCAGTACAGGTATGATTTTTTTGTTTCCTCTTACCTTGCCTAATGTTTCCGGGCGATATTTGTGATATAAACTCATTTATTTTCTTTTCCTTTATTATACAAAAAATTTATTTATCAAATCTTACAATCTTGTTTATCCGCCCAACTACCATCCACAGGACTTATTTCCGCATCAATATCCATCGGCACAATAATCCAATCCCAATGTTTTGGTAAAGCTATTGTTGTAATGTAGCGGAGCAGTTTCTTCACTTCTTCCAATTCTTCTGGATGTACATCTAAAACAATGGAATCATGTATTTGTCCTATTACTTTGGAATCCATACATTTCTTTTCTAAGGCATTTACCATCTCAGTAAATGACCACAGTAAACAATGGAAAGCCGCGCCTTGTACAGGATAGTTTATAACTTCGTTTTTACGCATGATTCCTTTACAATCGAATCCAGTTTTCAAAGTAAAGTATCCATATTTCTTATAAGTTGCATAAGTAGCATCTTTCCACCAAGAATACTTAGGAAATCTGTTACTCCAAAAATCATTTTCTATAAGACGGATATGCTCAGTGAATTGTTCTAAAGAACGAATACCTTGTTTAAGTAAATGGTCTGCTAAATTTTTTCCTTCAAACACTACACCTTGTCCTGCTTTCCATTTCCCTTCAGATAATCCTCCCCATCTAATAGCTAAATTTTCAGCACAATTCTTATAATAATCGCCATAGAATTGAGGGAATACAAAACCATTTTTCGCTGCGCTTCTTAAATATGAATGCTCTGGAAGAGCTTTGTTAAAATTATTAATTTTGAAAATTTGTTCTGCCATATCCCTATGCATGTCGGTAGTAGGGTCATTTATATATTTTAACATAGTAGGGTCTTTGTGGTAGCAAGCAGCAATTCTAACTTCTATACCACTAAAATCTACTTCGAGTAATTGATGTCCCGGTCTTGGATAAATTGCTTTCCTAACCGCTTTCATTGCTTCTTTGTCTCGTTTAGGAATATTCTGGAAGTTAGGGCTGTTAGAACTAGACCGGTAAGTTTGTACTAAATGAAGATTGAAAAAAGGATGGATTATTCCATTTACTTGCTCTCGGTCGAAAGCATCTAAATAAGTATCTCGGATTTTCTTTAATTTCTTAGTTTCTAGTAATCTAGTTAATTCCGGAAGATTTAGGGATAACAAAGCCTCCTCATCTGTGCTACCTAATCCGGAGGTAGTGGTTTTTGTAGGTTTCAATTTCTTAATTCCGTACAAGAAATCTCCTAATTGTTTTCCAGAATTGATATTAACTTGTCCTTTGGAATGTTTTTGCCATTCTTTATACAAATCAGATTCTTTAAACTGGGTTTCGATTTTCTCGATTTTGCGAGATAAGAATTCTTTTTTCTTTTGTATATATTCTACATCTATACGAAATCCTTGTCTTTCTGCTTTGGCGATAGCAAGAATACCGTTGTGCATTAGCATATAAGCATCGTAGAGCCGTTGTACGCTCCTTATTTGTTTTTCTTGATACTTATATAAGCGGTACTGATAAATTGCGTCTAAGGCGCAGTATTTAAGTAATTTTTCTTCATACCCGTTTTCGATAGCTTTGAATATGTTATTTACTGCATTATCATTATTTCCCTCAGATTTAAGATAAGGACTGATTTCACTATCATAGTCAGCAATTCCGAAATTTATGTAGGTTTGAAATTTTAATCCAGTGATTCCTGGTCGATTGTCTAAAACATGAGCAACTAACATACTATCCCAATACCAATTTGTAATTTCTGTTTTTAATTTTACATTAGTCCAATGGTCTTCAAATTTCATATTGTGTGCCATCTTCTTAATTACAGGGTCTTGCAATAAATTTATGAAAGGGGTTCTTTCTGACTTTTTTCTAGGCATTCGAAAAACATAGGCGTGATTTTCAGAATGAGCTACTGCCGCACAAACAATTCGGTGCTCAGGAGCATGTGGCTTCAATCCGGTAGTTTCATAGTCAAAAGCAATTTCAGAACTTTTAATAGTTTCTAAAACAGATAAGTCTTCTATGATTTCAATTTTAGGTTCTTCATAAATAGGAAATTCCTCTCTTGCTTTTATTTTTACTTGCTTTAAACTTTGTAACCAAACTACTTCTGATTCTTGACTTTCTTGGTGAAGAATAAAATCAGGAGCATACACAGGAAGAAGCCAAGCCTTGTATTTCTGGTCAGGGATAGTCCACCCTTGCCATTTATGGATGTCTCCTAAATCTTTACTGTAATGTCCTTTTAGTACGCTATACAAAGGAGACGCCCCAAACAATACAATTACTTTCGGGTTGTATTTTTCTATGACTTCTAAAACGTATTTTCTACAACAATCGATTTCATAGTTCGTAGGTTTTCTGTTTTTTCCTTCCTTAGTTTGCGGGGAGCATTTAATGGCATTTACATTTAAACAATCTTCTTCTAAATCTATACCTACTTGTCTATACATTTTTTGTAAGTATCGTCCAGCTTTGGATCGGAAAGGAAGACCTAACCGGTCATCGGTAGTATCAGGCGCTTCTCCAATATTTAAAATACCAAGTTTAAAGTTTCCTGTTGGAGACATCTTAGGGCTTTTACAAAGCGTAAGTAATCCACAGGAAAAGCAACTATGTACTTTTCCATCAGGACGAGTTTTTGATTCTGTTTGTTTCTTTGTAAAGAATCCTTCCATAACTACTTTCTTAACATAGTTAAGTAACTCCAATCTTCTCCTTGAAATAATAATGTTTTTTCATTCATAAGACATTGCCTTGCTTCTGTTAAAACATCCTTTAGAAGATACGGAGTGATTTTGAATTGTGTTTTTTCTTCAGAGAATTTACAATTTACTTCTTCTTTGAACCATCCTGTATTGGATTTGCTTTCCAGTAATAATCGGTTATTTTCTAAAGTAATATAAATTTCTTCATCAAGTAAATGGTCTCTTTTAGAAAAAACAGCAGCACGTTCCAAAATTTCTAGTATAGAAGAAGGAAATTTTATTTCTATTCCTTTCGAAACTAAGTATGGTTGTACATCTGGAAATTTATCAGTCAAGATACGGCAAGATAAAATAGTTCCTTCTGCTGCGCGGAAATGAACCCATCCGACACTTTGTGCCATTTCTATAGGAGCTAATTTTTCTACTTCTAAAGCAGAGGAGGCTGGTAAAAGAAAAGTATCTATTGGAGATTCTTCTCCTAACACACCTTGTGCGATACGAAAGCCGTCGGAGCCTTGTACATATCCTTTTTTATCTATATTAATACAAGTTAATACAGGACGGCTCATATCTCTTGAACAAGCACCTACGGTAAGTTTCATATGCTTTAACAATTTAGAAGGGATAGGATACCAATCTTTCTTTTCTTTAAGTTCATTTAAAGGTAAAGTTATTTCTTTTTGTAAAGCTAATCCAGCTGTCATCTTTCCATTTTGAATCAAGATTTCGTTTTCAGTTAAAGTAAAGTCTATTTCTTCTTTTTTAAGTTTAGCAAGTAACTTATACAATTGTTCTGCTTGTACGGCCCCTTCAATATTTAATCCTTTCAATGGATGTGAAAAGCTGATTTCATCGTTGTAAGTAATCACTTTGCCTTTTATAAAAGCAAAAGAAGTAGTTTGCTCTATTAATTCTTTATTCGCCAATCCAGCCTTTACAGCTTCTAAGGCAGTTAATAATTCTATTTTAGTTATCTTCATCTTTTTAGATTAATGTAGTTAATAATTCTGTTAATTTAGGTAAAAGAACATAATTTGCTTTTGTCCCTGCGTATGCAAATCTATCCCAGGCTTCTTTTTCTCGTTCTTTGTTAATCCAATGCTCTTTTTCTAAAGAAGAATAAGAAGCGACCCAATATCTATGTTCTTTAGTTACGAAAGGGGCGACGATAAGAAAATGCATATTTTCTTGTTTGTAAAGATTTATCATATAAGTGAAGCGTTCCCATTCTTGGAATTCTTTTCCTTTTACACTTACATTTATCCTAGGATATAATATAACGTTTTTTTCAAAATCTTTCATTGTATACGATAAAGGACGTTTGATAACAATTAGGTTCATTTTCTTTCTTTTATCTTTTTTAAAATACAAGTGAAAAAGTGTTCCTATTCCTATGTCATTTTTTTGAATTTTAGAAAGATGGTACCCTACAGCGGATAATTCTTTTTTTAAAGAGTACCCTCGTAAGATTGCGTCTGGAAGGCTTATTCCTTTTTTTATAGGAGCTATTTTATCAAATAAACGCGTTTGTTCCATATTATTTTTTTGTTTTAATACGTTTCATTAATTCTTTGAATTGTTTAGAACCCTGTTTATCCTTTGTTTGTAGTTCTTTATAAGACCATAACAACCCCCAATTCTTTATTGGGGAATTTACAATAACATCTATATTTTCTAATTTTTGAGATTTTCCTGCTAAATATATTATCATAACAATTCTAATTTTTTTTGTGCGTGTTTTAAAAACGGCCAAGGCCATTCTGGTAATTCATTAACTAAATCTAAATAATATAATGCATTTAAAATTGCTCGTTGCCTATCGCTATTACATAATCCGGGAGTGATGATTTCCTCAACTAATGTTGTTTTTGTTTTGCGTGTTTGATTCCCTGCCCAACTTTCGTTTTCTTTCAAAACATACCCTTTTTTTACTTTTTTAAAGTTTGATTCTCCTAATTGAAACCCTTTTTCTGTGATATATTTTTCAACATCTTTTATTAACACTTTTCGTTTCCCGTTGATAGATAATATAGTACTTTGTGATTGCCTCGCTGTAACTTTTATCATATAAAAAGGCTTTGTATAATCCCACTTTCCTTTATGAAATACAGGTAAGATAATCATTCCGTATGCAGCATATTTCAACCAACTTGTAGAATCAACAGAATACCAAGGGTATCTAGACATCAATCCAAAAGATGTAACAGCGAATCCATGTACTTTTACTTTAGGCAATCTACTAGGTTGGTCGCAAATTATATCAAAAGCCTGGTCTGCCCAATTCTTATACATAGCCATTGTTGCATCTTGTCCTAGTCCTCCTAAAGCAATATAATCATAGCCTTTTGCAAGGTACCTTTTTAACCATTTCAAATCTGTTCCGTAATGAATAACTGGTAAAGGTGTTATGTTATGTGTTTTTTCTAAGTAGGATTGTGCTTTCCAAGTTAACATAGGATTGAAAATTACGTCTACATTTGCAAATACATCTATTTTTGATTTATTTTGTTTAATAAAGGCAGCGTATTCATCTATGTATTGTAAAAAAGCAGGAGTTTCATAAAAAGAATACCCTGCTTTAAATTCTTTTCGAACCATATATTCGTTGTATAAGCCGTGCGCACCTGAATCAATGAAAAGTGGATTTTTGAAATCAGTTATCATTATATACCTCCGCTCCATTTTCATTATCTTCGAATACAGAAACAAAATCTGCGTTGAAATGAATTAATAATTGTTCTGCTATTTGTTCACAAGACATCGCAGAGATAAATTTATTTGCAAATTCATCATTTAAGTATCTTTCTATTTCTATTTTTTTACTTATAAATTCAATATCTCTATCGTTATGATTTACAGAAAATTTAAAAGTAACATAAAACAAATGTCGGTGTGGCATTGTTAAATACGCAACTTCTTTGATAGGACAATCCGGCCAATGATGTACCGCAGAAAAATTAGTTTTAATTACAATACAACGCTTCATATTTTTCTCCTTTCATTACATTTAACATTCTTTCTACAGATTTATTGTATTTTTCATAAACCCACGTTAAATTAACTGTTTCCGTTGAATCTATAAATTTCAATATTTTCGTCACTGCATCTTGTACATCTTCTTTTTGGTACATGTAAGAATGTTTATATTCTAATGCTTCTGGAAAACTTAAAAAATAAGGATACAAAGGAATACAACCACAAGTAGTTGCTTCTAATAAAGTAAAACTAACGAAATCTTGGTCGGCTGTATTTATTTGAATTTTAGATTCTAATAAAGAAGCGTAATATTGTTTCTTTGTTTGATTTTCTCGTAAGAATACATTATCAGGATATTTATGTAAATAGTACTTTAATACTTGTAATAATGCAGGATTGTTACTTCTAAGTTTTTTCGCACTTGTTGTAATAACAAATGTAATATCTTTTCTTACTTTAAGAACAGCATCTACAATAGCTAAAAAAGTCGTTGGTCTTTTTTCCATATCCCAACGACTACTAAAGATAACTTGTTTCTTCTTTTTAGGTAACGTTGGAGGGAAGTATGTTTCAACTTCTTTACTGTTAAATATCAACCCTGTTACATGAATTGATTCTTTTGTTCCTATTCCTGCGTATATCAAAGAATCACGTAAACAAGTACTAGTAACAAAAATACCATCTAAAATCTTACTTATTCCTTTCTCAAAATCACGCATCCAATATCTCATAGAATATGTAAAATCAAAAGGGTCTACCGATTGTGCATAAAGCATTGCATACATCTTTGGTCTTACTCCTGTTAAATGGAAACTGTAAGGTAATGCAGAAATACCTGGGTGCCAAAAATCATCGAAGTAAATAACATCTTCGTTTGAGATTTCGTTACGGTCTAATAAAGAGAGTATTTTTTGAATTTGACTGATCGCCCAATATCCTCTTCCATTAGCATCTAATACAGAACCTGTTTTTATTTCGTCTGTTAATTTTTCTCCTTCTATTCGTACATAAGATACACCTTGTTTTATCCAATAACTTTCCAACCAACCTTTTTTTGCAGCTGCTAATTGTGTTGTATATCGTTCCGGTAAAGGTTCTAAAGGTAAATAAAATAATTTTCTCATACTATTGTCCTTTTACTAATTTTATTAATTCTTCCTTTGCACTAGCATCTCTTATAAATGCGCCTTTCAAAGAAGACGTAATCATAATAGAATTTTGTTTAGAAACACCTCTCATTCGCATACAAAGATGGGATGCTTCTATAATACAAGCAGCCCCTTTCGGAGAAAGGATTTCCATTAAAGCAGAAGTTACTTGTTCTCCTAACCGTTCTTGTATTTGTAGCCTACGAGCATATATGTCTACAAGGCGGGCAAGTTTAGAAATACCAACAATTTTCTTATCTGGAATATAGGCTACATGAGCCTTTCCAATAAAAGGTAACATATGGTGTTCGCACATGGAATAGACTTCGATATCTTTCAAAATAATGATTTGGTCGTATCCTTCGGCATCAAATACAGTCATAATGTCTTCCGGCTGTTGTGTATATCCTTTGAAAATCTCCTGCCAAGACTTCACTACTCTGTAAGGAGTATCTTGTAAGCCTTCTCGGGTAGTATCTTCCCCAATGTATTCTAATTGTTTAAATAAAGCTGTTTCTATTTCAGCATGAATGGTTTTTTTCTTCATTTATTCTATGCTTTACAAAAATTACCGTTTTCTAATTTTTTAACTTCCCAACGTTCTTTAGTTATTAAATATGGGATATGTAGTTTTACTGTACTCCACATTGAAGTTTCGTTGCGTTCAGGAAATCTTTGTTTTAAAACAGTTAAAACTTCCTCTTTTGATACGCCTTCTTTTTTATCTGCATTTTCTACGCATTCTACAATAGTAGCAACAATACCTACTTTCTTTTCTTTCTTTTCTTTCTTTGCAAACTTTTCTTTCTTTTCTTTCTTTGCAAACTTTTCTTTCTTTGCAGGCTTTTCTACAATTTTGTCCTCACTACCGAGTGCACGGTACATGTCTTCTATCATTGTAGTAACATTAAATTTACCTGTAAGATTAGGTAGTAGAGATTCAAATTCTTCATATGTTGTTACAAGTATTTTTAAATGATTTACAGCAGGGATAGGCATCATATTAGTTGCTTTCTTTATTTCCTTAAAAAGAAAAACTCTTTTTGCTTCTTTAGATGCAAATACAACTTCTTCTTTCACTTCTTCTTTCACTTCTTCTTTCACTTCTTCTTTCACTTCTTCTGTAAGTATCTCCCCGGAAGTGTTGAATTGGTCTATTACTTGTTGAGTAAATTCTGTAAATTCATCTTCTTTTGGGTCAATCAATTCAAAAGCTTCCTCTAGCTTATTTTTCAATGTTTCTTCATCTGCTTTCAAATTAATGGCAGGTTCAAGCCCTAAGACCTCGTTTAATTCTTTTGCGACTTTGATTAAGTCTTGTTTTTCTAATGTTTTCATCTTTTTACTTTCTTTTATTATACAAATTTATTTTTTACACTCCGGTTTTCATATCCCAAAGAACAATATGTTCCCTGGACGTATACCGGACATTGTTTTCAATAGCTAATTCTACTGTCAATTCTTTTGTTTTTTCTAATTGTTCTCTAGTTTGCCCCATCGGCATTAGTACTATCTGAGAACGTTCAACTAGTCCTTGTTTTAAAAAATCATTTTCGATTTCTTTCCAATCGCCTTTATTGCCTATCACAAACTTAAACCAACTGTTTTTTAGATTGGATAACATCAAAATGATTTCCGGACGGTACCGAACTTCTCTTGGATTTAAACTGCTTGCAAGTTTAGGAGAATTATTCCAACAACTCACATATTCAATCAATTTTGTGGCTGGAATAATAGTACATTCATTCTCTACTTCGATATAAGGCAGGAAGCCATATTTTGCTTTGAACTCATCCAAGAATAGTATCAATTCCTTTTGCTGTTTTAAAGGACTACCTCCGGTAAGAACTAGATGTTGCCCTTCCTTAAACTTATCAATCAATGAACGATTGGAAGAGTCTACTTTATTTAGTAATCGATGTATTTCCGGGAACCCGTATTTACGCCCTGTTCTCCATACTTCCCTGCTGTCACAATAAACGCAATTTAAAGTACAATGCTGCAAGCGCATAAAGGCAGAAGGCCATCCTACAAAATTTTCTCCTTGGATGGTGTCTATGAAGAATTCTGAAATACTTAAAAAAGGGGCGCCTTCCTTTATTTCAAAAACCGGAGCGGTGTTCTTATATGCTTCTATTAATTGTTTAACCGACTTCATACCTTGCATTGGTTTTAGGGGTTTCAGACACTTCCACAGCAGAAAGACAAGGGACAGTACTTTTGAATTTTTCATACAAGTACTTCGCCATATTTTCTGCGGTAGGTAAAATAGGTAAAACATCATTTAGATGCCTGTGGTCAAGAAAACTGTCTAAGTAAATCTTAATATTATCTAATTGACGATAATCCAAAATGAATTGGTCTTTGTTTAATTCTCGGGCTTTCAATTCTACTTTAACTATGTAATTGTGTCCGTGAATTCTTGCGCAAGGATGGGTTTCCGGCAAGTGAGGTAACTGATGTGAACTGCTGAAAGCAAATTCTTTTGAAATTGTGTACATGTTGTTTTTTCTTTAATTATACAAAAATTTTTATTAAATACTTTCTATGCAAGCATAGATATCATACATGGTTAAGATTTCTTCCAGTGCCTGTTCCAATGAATCATAAGTTCCTGGTTCTTCTGGGAAGAAAAAATACCTTTCTATTTCATTGTAAATTGCGTAGAAATCACTTTGTTCAATGATTTGTTTTAACTTAGCATCGTCTGCTGGGCTGCTTGTAGTAACTGTTAATCCTGTTTCCATTGTTATAAGGTTTTTAAATTGTTTTTCACCTCAAAAGCCCGCAACCAATTAAGGAGGCGGGCCGAGGCTAGTTTAGAAAACCTTACTAAACTAACTAGCTTCTTTTTCTGCTGCTCTTACGCAACCAGGTATAAGCCTATCCATTTCCTCTAAAAATATACAACGAGCTTCCATCTCGAGGTTTTGTTGTAATAAATTGAATGGGTTGGAGCTTCTAACCATTCTAAACATTTCGTTTTTGTTTCTTCTTTCTTGCTTAACCAATATATCTACAGCTTCTAGGATATCCGCCTCCTTTTTTAATTCTTCGCCTACAATGTAGATTAGACGGGAGTAAGTGTTTTTCAAATAAGAATATTTGATGATGTCTTCCGCCACCCAAGTAAATGAATAGGATGGGTCTTCTACTAATCTATCCGTAGCATCTTTTAGATTTTTTTGAGCAGCATTCAACTGCCAGTTAAATTCTTGTCCGATACTTTCAATTAAATGAGTTTTTTGTTTTTCTGTTAATGTTTTCATGATTGTAAGGTTTTTAAAATGATTAAAATAAATATTGTTTTGCTTTCTTGGCAGTGATGGAATATACTTTAGTATGAACTACATTACCTTTTTTATCTATACTTCCATTAACGACCTCTATATAGAAATTGCTTTTAGGATATTCGTTGATAAAAGCTTCATTGTCTTGAATCCATTTATGCAACTCAACAATCGCATCTGTAAATCTTAATGCAAATGTGGTTCCGCAAGACCAACAATCTTTTTCTTTAATTTCCCATTCTTTATATAGGCTTCTTTCAATTCTACCTAAATAATCGTTGTAGGCAACGAATACTGGGCTTTCTTTTGTTGGAGTGATATTATTTGTTGTTTCCATTTTGTAAGGTTTTTATGCTGAGGCTTTATTGCCTTCCAACACCCTAAAATTAATATGAAAAATATTCAAAACCTAATTTTTTTAAGATTATTTTTAAATTATTTTTAAAATACCTTTAGAACCTTTGCTATCATTGAGTTTTTACTTTCCTAAAAAACTACCTAAAAAAGGTCTTCCTCTCTTTAAATTCTGCAAAACTGTAACAATTGCATTATTTTCCCCTTCCCGGATTAGTATTTCATTAATCCGCAGAAGCCCAATTGCCTTCTCTCTCCCTTCTTTATCCTGATTCAATGCATAGAATGAAGTAACATGACCGTACTTTCTTTTATCTTCAGAGAAATTTTTCAAAGACAATGTGTGTTTTTCATAACTATCCGCATCCGCTTGTGTTGCTGTAATAACTAATGCATTGTACGTTTGGCTTAGGGCTCTATGCCCTTTCCATATTTCATTTTGTTTATGTCGGAATTCTTTTGTTTCTTCTGAAAACAAATCAGCGTAATCAGTAACAATGACATCCGGAACAAATCCATCCTTTTCTTTCCATCCTTCTAAAATTTCTTCTACTTTGCGGATAGATAAAGTTCCGTTGGCATGAGAACTGAGTTTAAATACTCTGGAATGTTTTATGAAGAAACGATGAATTAGTCTTTTTGCTTCATTTAATTCCAAAGGAGAGTTTCCTACATTTACTTTCTTTATCCAAGGGACTCCTAACTTATCTGCGTAATATTTCTTGCAATTGTAACAAGGTTTGTATTCTTTATTATCTTCAAACGCTTCTATTAAATCTTGCTTAGTAATTTCTTTTCTTATCTGAATTTCTGCTTTGTCTTCAAATACGCCATAATCACATTCTCTTTCCGGCAATGTGCAAGTATCTAATTGATTAAAAATACAATCTTTTACAGGTTCATACATTTCTCCTAAGTAACGTTCTTGGTCTGATTTCTTTGCTAAGTAAATGCAAATACGGCGTAATTGTTGCGCTTCTGTCATATCCCCGGCCTGAAAAAAGGCTACTTTCCTTCCTTGTTTGGCAGCTCTTAACGCCATATCTATCAACATGAAAGTCTTGCCCCGTTTCTCACTTGCCATTAAAGCAACAAAACCACCTCTTACTAGTTGGGCATTCCAAAAACTGCCTAACGCACCTGGGTAATAGATTAAATTCTCGTGTAAGGCGTCAAAGGCTAGTTTTAAGCGCCGATAAACCTCTTTCCGGATACTTATATCAAGATCATTAGAAGAGGCGTTTAAAACGGTTCTATGAGCCTTAGCTAAATTTTCAGCATCTTCTATCTTATTATCTTCTACTAACCCTTTTATTTGATTGGCTAAAATTACAAGTCGTCTTTCTTGAAAGAATTGAAGAGTTTGGTCGATTTGAAATTGGAGGTTCCATTCTCCTTCTACAAATTCTTCACTTAAATCCGGTAAAATATCCTCCTCAATTTCTTCTGCTATATCCTCGGCAAGGCCTTCTTTTATTTTCTGGATGTATATTCCTTCAATATTCCTTCCAGGAGCTTCCTTGTATTTATCGTAATACTCCCAGCACCAAGCGGCTATATGTTTTCCAATAGTACTTTCTAAGTAATGTGGATTCCAGTGAGGCTTAATTTGCCTGCAAAATTCAGTTGATGTGATAAGTGAAATAAGTATTTTTCGTTCTATCATTTCCAAGTTTTCTTTAACATAATTCGACACATCCGTTCAATCCTAGAGGAAATTCTATCATCCCCTAACAAGGAAGCCATTTCTTGTAAAGAATAATTGCTAGTGAATACGGTGGTTTTTTGTTGCTCATATCGATAATTGATAATAACATAAAGCACTTCTATAAACCAATCGCTACTATTCTTAACCCCGAAATCATCTAATACAAGTAAATCCACTTCTCGGTATTTGTTTAAAACAGTTACTTCAGATTTTGTTTTATCTTCAAAAGTTTCTTTTATCTCCATAAACAATTCCGGAAAAGAAACAAAAAGAAAATCTTTTCCGGAAATATCTTCTGTTAAATACTTTAATTTACTAGCATGTAAGCAAAGAAATGCCGCATAAATAGTTTTTCCAACCTCTGTTTCCCCGTATAGATACAGATTGGAAATTTCATTTGGTAAATTTGCAGGCCATTCAATTTTAAGTAAGTCTTGTTGTATTCGAGGAGTAAATCTTTTTATTAGTTTTGGGAGAATCCTTTTCCTCCAGATTTCTTCTTTTCGCATTTCCATAATTTTGGAGGAGTGATATCCTCAGTAAATACTCTATGGATATTTCCATAATTATCTTGTACATGAGAGTAAATGTTTTCTTTCACATACATCAAAACAATTCCTTCTCGTACCTTACCATTCAAATAAAATAGACAAGGGTCTCCTCTTTTTACTGTTTTAACAAAATGTTTTTGTCGTAATTCTAAGTACTGTACATAGACAATCATTAATCCGATTAAACTGATTAACATAATAACAATAAATTCCATCGCTTTTTTCTTTTAAGTTAAAACAAATCTCTTTTTACATTTCCATAAAAGGTCCCGTCCTTGGAAGAATTCCAAACTAAAGTCCCTCTGAATTTTTGTATTTTTTTATCTTTAGTTGCTTTAGAAGCTTCTCTTAGAGGCTTCATAGATTCCATTCTTTTTCGCATACCTTCCTGGGTTATTCTTTGGGTTTCTGTTTCAGTAATATGAAGGAAAGTAGTCCCATCATCGAAACTTTGGTAATGGCGAGGTCTTCCTCGAGTGATTTTTCTGTTGTTGTTTTTCATGTTTTTATTTTTTCTTATTATACAAAAAAATTAAATTCCTAATGGTAATCTATGTAAAATACTAGTACTTACTTGAGCATAAATCGCAGTCGTATTAGGATTTGAATGCCCAGCTAGTTTCTGTATAACTCGAATATCAACCCCTTGATCAGTCAAATGAGTGAAACAAGAATGTCTAAGTAAATGAAAATGATACTCGCTTCCTATATGTCTCTTAACTAACTGATTACAACTTCCTGCTGAATATTTTAAAGATTTCTGCCCATTAAATAAAAATTCTTTTGGTTTATGTTCTAAATAATATTCTCGAAGTATTTTAAGCAAATCGTTTGTTAATGGTACTATTCTATCTTTATTTCCTTTTGATTGATTTATTTTTACTATCATTCTTTTTGAATCTATATCGTTTATTTTTAAATTAATGACTTCAGATACTCTTAATCCTGTAGAATATGCTAATGCTAAAATTGCTTTATGTTTAAGATTCTTTATGCGCAATATTTTATTAATTAAGTACGTTTTATCTATTATTTTAGGAAGTTTCTTTTCTCGTATGGGTCTTGTGAATTCTACTTTATCGTATTTTTTATTTAATACTTTCTTATAAAGAAAAGCTAAAGCACTAATAATTTGATTTTGTTGAGAAATAGAGGAAAATCGATACATTGTTAAATACGCATTCATGTCATTTGAAACTATATGCTCTATATATTTATCTGTTTTTACTAAGAATTCTTTGATATAATGAGCATAAATATTGCTAGTGTTTTCTGAGTAATTTAAATATTTAAACTTTTGAATGCAAATGTTTAAAATTTTACCATAATCTTTATTCATAATCAATAGGTTAAAGTAAGTTAAATATATTTATATGTTATAGGGCATTTAAGAAATCCGCCACATTAAAGACTTTAATCGCTTAAATTGTTGAACCAAATAAGCTTCGACAACTGTTTTACAGTCTTTTTCTAATGGAGTGTCTGTAAAGATGTCATCAATCATTTTATCAATTACATAAAGTCCAATGTGACTATCTTTGAAGTGTTCTAATTCCTTCACGTATTTTTCATACCCAATAGCTTTTAAATATTCATCGTGTTCCTCTTTAGAATTAATTCCATCAGGCATACATTTTTTTGGTTCAAAATTATCGCTAACAATCTCACTTATTTCATTAACAAGGTCGTTTAAATAATCATAATCAATAGTTTTAACAGATTCGCCAAGTTCTCCACAAGACCCTTTTAAATAAGTCGTGTCAATCCTTTTTAGAAATAATTCAGATACTTTTCTTTTAAATTCCGTATTCATAATCTTAAATTATAAACGCCCTATAACAAAGGCTAATAATAAGCAGGGGCGAAGTCTGCAAATTAAGCCTGTGAGTTTTGTTTTATCATTCGTGTAGGCTGAAAGGGTAAAGCTCTTTTCCCTGCCTATTCTTAGCCAAACCGTTAAAGGCAAGCGTAAGAAAGCCCTACGCTCACCTGAAACATTCTACAAATCTGGAAGTTTGCACCCGTTTTTTTCTTGCCACTCTACCATTTTAACAGCGTGGTCTGTTACCATTTTCGCCATTTTTTTGTCGCCACCTCTGTTAATTAACTCAGTTGCCCACTTCATCAAAATTCCAGGAGCTAAACTGTCTTTGGCTCTCAGCAAAAAAACGGGTTCATCTTCTCCAATTTTCCCTTTTGGGTCTTGGATTCTGTCATAATCTGCTCTTGCGTGTATCATTTTACAAAGTATTAACGCCAGCCTTTAACAACAAACATAAGCAAGCGGGCTGACACAGTTGCGTATGTGCGGGTTTATTGAGCATTGCCCGCCTGCTCATGTTTGCAGCCGTTATGTGCAAGGCTCAAAGTCCGCACATTTCAAAACTGGCTTATTCGGTGATAATTTACATCTCTTGTCTTTCCAAAATTTCACTATGCAAATACCTGTCTTTTCAAAGTTCTTATCGCTTTTATAACTCTGATGTTTACAATTCAGACAAAGCCCTGCACATAACAAGCGGTTAGCGTCATTGCCGAGTCTTTCTGGTATCAAACTTTCGTATTTCATATTTACTATATTTTTAAATTTACAATTTCGTGTTCCAAAGTCGGCAACGAACGCCAACCGCCTGACCGTTAGGGTGCATTTAAGAGACATTAACTTCTTCAACCCAAAATTCATCATTCGGAAAATCTTTTTTGTATTGTGTATCAATTTTGTGTTGGGCTTTTTCTTTATCCCAAAACATTTCATTCCACCCTTCTTGTGCTGTAATAGCAAATAAACGGGGCATAACAACACCCTTACTCAATGGGGGGTTCTGTGCTTCGTTGGACAATTTTTCGTTACTCATAATTTTGTGCTTTTAAGTTAGTGCAGTGGTTAAAAGCCCCCACTGCGTAAGGCTGCAGTACGTTATAAAACATTAAGAACGACACTTCGACATCCATTCGCCACTTAGTTCTGCTATCTGAACTTCTAACTCATTTATTTTATCTCGATACGGTTCTCCTAAGTGCCAACATTTTAAGCAATAGTAATCTGAATAATCACCACCATCATTTTCTTCATGTCCTACACAATCATTACACATATCTTTTCCGCAGCAGTTACAAGTTCGCCTATATGGTGTTTCTTTTCCGCAATCATCACAATACCTTTTTGATATTGTTTTTACTTCTGTAATTTGTTCATGTTTTATCATAATTATTTAAATATTAACGTTTTATAACACGCAATAAAAAACAAAAGGGTATTATCTGTAATTCGAGCGTGGTAGCTATTTGCAAGGCTTGTAACGGTAGATAAAGAAGCGGTTTCAAATCCCTTTCGTTTCTTATTGCCACCGTTAGCAGCCATTTTCGGGCAGACCAAAAACCTTGTAAAGCAGTTTAAATAGTGGCTTTTTTACTTCTTCAAATCTTGGATGTTTATTTGACATTGATAAATATTCAGGATACCAAAACCCGTGATGATTTGCTGTGTAAACCCTAATTTGATTTTGGCTATAAGCAATTTCAAAATGAATTAACGGGTCACCAATCCAAACGCCACTATTCAAATGAAGCGTTATTTGTTTGCCAAAATAAGAGCCTTCGCCATCAAATGAAATATCTCTTTCATCATCAATTTTTGTAATCAAATCAATAAACTCATTGACAAACAAATCCTCATTACAAGGTTTTTGTCCATCAATAGCAATCCAGTTTTTAATGTATTCTTTTAAATTTTCCATATCGTGATAAAAAACGGCTGCTAACAATGTATTGCCAAAAGTGGGGCAGACCATCCCAAATTCAACATTAGTGCTACTATTAAACTTTTGTGCTTAGGTAAAGCGGTAGCACTTTTACGCCCCACCTTCGGCAATACTTGAACGTTATAGCCCATTAAAAAAAGACTTCGACAATGGCTTTATCCACAATAAGTTTCCAGCCCATCCAATTGCACATAAAGCATCCCAATAAATAGCCCATCCAGTGTCCAATACTGTTCTAAACATTGTAAACATTAGCAATGCAAAGAATAAAACTAATAAACGGGCTATAACACTATGTATAGTGCATGGCTGCTCGTTTTTTGAAAGTTCGTTTTTCATATTTAAAATTATTAAGTTTTTAAACTATGTGGCTTTGTTTATGGCAGCCACGACACCATACATTTTAACGTTAGCGGAAACCCTAAGAACCCTCGTACTTCGATTTGAGTTTTAGGTATTCAGCCATTTCTAAATCTTCTTTTTCTTTCTGTTTAATAGGCTCAAAATAAGCATCAACAATTTTCTTTTGTCTGTCATATTCAGGTGAACCCATAAATCCCATATCTCGACCACATTCTTGTATGAATTTTTGAGCATCCAATACATCTTTTGGAATTACAACATCATAAGTCATTAAGAATATATCGTTTTTGCAAGGGTAAAACTCGCCTTTAACACCTTTTATAATCCAATCGCCAACTATTGCAGTCATTACGCCTTCAAGTGTTTTAATCTGCAAATAACTACCGCTTGGGTTGTTTTCACTTGGCTCTAAAACGGGGCTTGGGTAAACTAAATCATTTGACCATTTACCAATTTCAAAATCATTTTTACCTGTGTATTGTATTGCTTCAATCTCAACAGGTTTCTTTTTAAATTTTTGTATCATTTTTGTTATTTTAAATTGTTAATTAATAATTCGAAAAAGGGCATCCGCTAACACGCAATTGGCAAAATAAAAGCCATTAAGTGTAGTGCTAAACATAAACGGTAGTGCAGGGCTTTTACTTCGCCAATCGCCACCGTTAGCGGTCATTGACTTTCCCACCTATTAAGGAAGTCATAAACCTGTTCCATTGTTTCTTCCCACTCTTGTCTATGCTGTTCAAGTGGTGCGCCATTTTGTAAGTCAGCTAAATCTCTTAACAGTTTTATTGATTCTCCGAAAGGTGTCAACGAACCGCTAACATCAGATATATTGCATTGCTGCTTCCTACCTCTAAATAAGTTTCTTACTAAATTTTTCATTTGTTCTATTTTTAAGTTTATACTAAATTCACGCAACGACAACATACCTGCGGACGTTGTGCGTAATGCTAAGAGACAGCATCGTGCATTGAAGTTGCCAATCCATATCTAATCATATCAAAAACATCAAAATGATATTCAAGTAATCTTTTAGTAACAACAAAAGGTGCTCTATTGTGCCAATATGCCATTCCATAACTTTCGTATTCCTTCCAATATGCTTTAAAATTTGTAAAGCCAAAAAAATTATTGTGAAAAAAATCTTCTTCTCCATCAAAATCAATTTTCAATGTCATTGCATCTTCAATCGGTCTTAATATCGGTTTACAAAATTTAAAGAAAAAATCTGCATTTTCTGTGGTTAGTGTTTTTTCTCTAATTTCATCAGGGTTAGGTGCATTTTCAACAACATCACCTAATCTGTATTGCCCTTTAATATTGTAAGGCAAATAAAATGATAATTTTTCTTCTTTTGTCATTGTTTTGATTATTAAAGCACTACGCACAACACGCAATATAAAACATGCTGGGTTTCGTGCTGTTATTAAATATTTGTTCTCGTTTCAAAGTTCGCAGCAGTTTGACAATTCCGTGCTTCGTAATCCAGCACTTTTCATATTGCCGTCCGTTAGCGTTCATACTAAGAACGTGCGTAATTTACAAATTCAGCACCTCTATCACAGAACGATTTTACCATTGAGCAAACTAAAGCGAAAGACATTCCAGAGTGCCCTTGTCCTTCAATTGTAGTTTTCACTTTTTCAAACACACACCCTGCATTAAGCTCTCTCACTATGTCAAGGCAAGCCCCTAATTCAAAGCCTTTGTATAAATCTTTAAGCCTAACAGGAACTATTTTAGCCCATAATTCGTGATGTTTTTCATCAAGTATTAAGTTCCCTTTTTCGATCCATTGTTTTGTTAATTCGGGAATAGCTTGTTCGTGCCTTTTCTTTTCAGCTTCATATTCTTCATGTTCTTTTTGCCTTGCTTCGTCAAATTCAGCCTTTGTTTTGCCTGTAATTTTCTGATAAGCTGAATCAATGTCGTCAATGTCTGAGTATAATTTTTGCTCGTTAAACTCACCATAAACCAATTCGCCACGTTCTTTAAAACGTGCTAAATCATTCATTGCTCTTTCAATACTATCACCAGCTCCAAACTCGATTTTTCTGTAATTTGTTTTCATTATTCGTATTTTTTAATTTAAATTATTTCATCTGGGTCTCTATAACTTTGGGTTCTACTTTTAAATCTTACAGGAGACACTGGAGTTGTTTTCTTTTCATTCCTTTCCATCGCACTTTCCAAAGCTAAGAATTTTGTCCGTAAGGCATTACCAGATAGAATGATTGGGATGTATTCTTTCCCTATATTTTTGGAATACCAATCTAAGACCTTTTCTATCCTAGGAATATCTATGTTGGAAGTTTCTGTTAGTAATCGAATATCATTGCTCCAATTCTTGACTACATGTAACTGGATAGATATGTTTTTATTTTCTTTTACAATTTTGGATAGTTGTTTAGCTAATGGAAAATATTCTTTATTCTTATCCTCTAAAGATATCCCAATCACTTTTTTTTGTTTATTTTTTTTTATTATATCATTATCATTATCATTATCATTATCAGCGATTTTTGCGATAATTTTATCGCGTTTGCGATTTTTGCGATTGTTTGCGATTTCTAAGGCTTCTTTGAGTGATATTTGTTTTTTCGTTACTTGAGTAAACAAATCCTCATTCCACCGTTTAAGATTTCCTAATGTCCCTGAATCACTTCTTTGCTCACAGATGTTTTCAAATTTTTTCAAATCCCTTTTCAATTGTTGTTTAATAGGTTCGAAAGATACTTTAAGTACTAAATCATCAGTTTCGGGATTCTTGTCATTAACGTATTCTAAAATATGTTTAAAAAGTTTCCCTGCCATATCATCTGGAAGTTGTTCTACTGTGTAAAGTAAATCTGTATAAAGTAAGAAAGATTTTTTCCCTTCAGCCATAGCTTATCTAATTATTTGTTTTACTAAGTAATTTGCTTCTTCTTGAGACATACTTCCAGGGTCTCCTTTGATATTTATTTCGGAGGCTTCCACCCCAGTTAATTGTAAATCCACCATAAGTTTATGTGATTGAATGATTGCTTGAGGGTCATCATCAAATAAGATAATCACTCGTTTAAATGCTTTTCTAATTTCTCTGACTTGTTTTCTAGTATACTTTATTCCGGAGAGAGCAAAAGCAGAAGGACCCAACCTCCAAACATCCGTAGGTCCTTCTACACATATACCCACATCACTCCATTTCTTTTGGTTGCCGTATAGTATAGTTTTATGTTCTATAATTTCTCTATCTTTAGGGCAAGCCATATACTTATTAGTTGCTTTGTTGGTGATGTCTCTTGAATCGAAACTAACCATTTCTCCATTCCATTCAAAAGGAATGATGATTCTATTTTTGTAGGAGATGTCTTCTAATTTACTGAAAACACCGGTTCCTAACAGATTCCATTCTTTTTCTAATTTTTCAACTTCAAACCCTCTCTCCTCTAAATAATTCTTATGTATTTGAGATAAAGAATCTGTGTTGGAAGGCAACCGGAAAGATTTCTTTCTAAGCTTTATTTTTGTATTGGTCGGTTTGGTCATATAGGAAACCATGCCGTATTTCTTGATAATAGAGTAAGCGGAAGGAATAGTAATTTTCAAAAGCTTAGAAACTACCATAACAGTAGACTTACCTCCACACCTCCAACAGGCGTAGTAGTTATCCTGAATGTTATAACTAAGATGCCATCCATAATTTCCTGTACAGAAGGGGCATTGAGTATTTACCCACCCTTCCCGACAGTGTTTATGTCCTTCTGTTTTGTAAGGAATACTAAAGTCTTGATACAAAGATACGACGTCCATTTATATTTCGTTTTACTTTATATACACTTTTCATTTCTTTTCTAATATATTCCATCCAATCCGTGAAATTTTCAGGAGGAGCCATACAAATTGTTTTTTCTATACTTAATATCTTTTTCATATCCTAACTAAATACAGATTGTAAACAAACGAACCCAGAATTGATTCTTTCTTCCGTCCATCCTTTATTATACAAGATTTTTTTTAATTTTTCTTGTACCGCTTTCTTTGAAAAAGAAATGAATTCTTCCGGAGAGTTCAAAATTATTTTTGCAATAACGTAAGCCTCTTCATTTAATCTTTCAAAGAAAGGAGAAGAAGTTTTAGATATGAAATCCATGTCTTCTAAAGGAATAGTAGGAACGCATTTTTTTTCTTTTACGCAATAGTTAGTTAAATTAGAATGTAAACAATACCACATGTAGGTAGATATTTTACCTCTACTAGGATTCCAATTTTCTATAGTTTCTAAATAAGTCAAATATCCTTCTGAAATTAAATCATCTAATTCTATTCTAGTAGTGACATGGAAGGAAGTGGCTATTTTTTTGATAAGCCCGATGTTATGTTTGATATGTCTATAATTAGTCCTTTTCATTTTTTTGTAAGGTTTTGGTAGGTACAATTTTTTCAATCCAACAGCGTAAGGCAGTGGGATGTTTTACTAAAATGGTCTTTTTGCCTTTCATATAAGCATCGTGCTTTGCTTTTAATTCTAAAGCTTTGTCGTGGATGTTTTTAGTGTGGCCTACTCTGTTTCCGTCAATTTCTTTCAATGGAGTTTTTCTTGGTCTAAATTTCATTGCTTTGATTTTTATAAGTATTCAACAATTCATTTAATAAAGAATCTTGAGGTACGGCTGTACCGTCTAATGTTCCTTGAACAATTTTTCTTTTCTTGTCTATTAATTTAGCTAACTGCTCTTCTATTGTATCTACTCCGACAAGGTAGTAAACATTTACCTTGTCGGCTTTTTGTCCGATTCTATGTACTCTATCAATATCCTGGTCAACGGCACCGGGAGTCCAAGGGAATTCTAAAATAGCTACATTGGAAGCCGCAGTTAAATCTAAACCTTCCCCGGCTGCTTTGTGATTTCCTATCAGAAGTTTTACCTTTGGGTCGTTTTGGAAAGCATCTACAACATCTTGTCTTTTTTGTCCGGTTATAGAGCCATCTATTTTTATAGCATCTGGAAATGCTTTTCTAAGCATATCACTAACAAAAATATGACTAACAAAAACAATCAATTTTTCTCCGCTGTTTAGAAAATCCTCCAACCATTCAATAACACCCACCATTTTCCCTTTAACAGCCAATTGCTTTAATTCTCCGACTTTTACTAAGGTCTGGGCATTAGATACCTTTTTTATTTTATCGAGCTTTAAACGTGCTCTTTCATAGGCAGACAAGGTGTTTTCTGTCTCTTTATCTATCTTGTTTCCAATATAAGTCAAAAAATCATCCTCAGCTTGTTGATATTCCTTTCTGTTATCAATTTCAAAAGGAACAAAAGTGAATTGTTTATCCGGCAACTCTTTTGTAACATCTTTCTTCAACCTACGAATCATAAAAGTATTGGAAAGCAATTGAAATAGTTCAGGAATATTAGAACTACCACTTACATCCCATCCAAATCCATTGTGGTACCTATTGCAGAATTTAGTAGTAAACTCTATGTAATTAGGTAAGGCAGTTGAGTTAATTAGTTTGCCGACATTGTATATCTCCACAGGTCGATTTTGTATAGGAGTTCCACTGATGCCTATTATATGCTGTATGCCCTTTGCTACTTTATTTAGGGCTTTGGTTCTTTGGGCGGTAGGATTTTTGAAATGGTGTATTTCGTCTACTATAAGAACATCAAATGCTAGTTTCCGTAAGGCCGATTGCCAATAAGAAAGTATGTCGTGATTGATGATAACCACATCCCCGGTTACTTCAAAAGGAGTTTGGCCTTGTAAGATTTGTACTGACGGCCTATCCATCCACTTCAAACATTCCCTACTCCATTTAATTTTCAACGAGGAAGGAACGCATACAAGAACTTTCTTTAATTCAGGATGTAAGCAACACCAGCCAATAGCTTCTATGGTTTTTCCTAAACCCATTTCATCTGCAATCAAAGCTCTCCCATTGCTTTTTTCGATAAACCTAATCCCCTCCACTTGGTATGGTCGTAAACTCAACCCTTCTTTAAAAGTAGGCATAGGAACAGACTCAGCTTCCTCCCTTCTTTGTTTAGATATTTTGAGATATTCAGACAACTGTGGGCCTATTTGGAATTGCTTGCTTAGTAAAGCAAGAGTGTTTTCTAAAGAAATAGGAATCAACCAACGCTTCTCTTCCCCTAGCCATTTACGGTTAGAGAAAGTTTTAATGAATGCTAGGTCTTCAAAAGAGTAAGGGAATTGGACCTTGATAATCCGCTTCCCGTCTTTTTGTGTGATAATATTTGCGTATCGTAAAATCATCTTACTCCTCCCCTCTACAAACAGGACCCATACCTGCTTTAATGCTATCTGAATCGGTTAATTCTCTTCCGCAAACTAAACAATGTCCTGTATGGAGTAGTTCTATTTGGGAATCCAACAAATCAAATTGCTGATTCTCTACTTTACGTAAGATATAGGCAATGGCTTTGGCGGAAGGAGATTCCACTTCTTGTCCTTTCAATATAACTTTTCCATTTTTGTACATTCCTAAGTAAAGGAAATCTAAGTAGTTTATTTCTACTTTAACAAAAGTATACCAGTTCCCCTTGAATAAAGAACGGTTGATTTGGAAAGTGTATTCTTTTCCGGTAACTTTGCTTTTGATAGTGAAGTTTGCTCCGGAATTGTTCTTCTCCCTAGTAATAACCGGGAGGAGCGTTTTGCTTGAGATTTGATAATATTCCATTGTTGTAAGGTTTTTAAATTGTTTTCACCGAAAAACCCGGCATCTATAAAAGACTGCCGGGCTAAGTTTATAAAAACTACAATTAGAATTCCCAATCGTAATAATACTCTTTCACTCCGAATATTAATTTGATTTTTTCATATACAATTCTTTCTTTTGTATATCCTTCAACAACATTCTGCGGACGAATATCCCCCGCCCAAATTTTATCAGCTAATTCTGGATTGTTTTTTCTCATCCATTGCCCAATAAAGTTAATACCATTACTTTCACACTCTTTTAGAAATTCCTTTGTGAAACTAATTTCTTTTCCTACCATTCTCCAAGCTCCTTGTCTCCAAGTTACTGTAAGATATCTTTCAATAGGCTTTAGAATCCAATTTTGATGTCCTTGTCCTCCTCCTAATTTTTTATCCCACTCAGCTTCTAAAAATTGAAGCCTTGCTGTTTTCCCGTCTTCGCTTACTTCAATTACTTCATAACATCTACGGTCTGTGTAAAGTAATTCAGTAGCGCCTTTTCCTACTTGGGGGATTGTAGCATTGTTTGCCATTAACTGGTTGAAGAAAGAGCCTGCTACTCCTACTTTTGCTGTTTGTCTTTTCTCTAATGTTTTCATTTTTGTAAGGTTTTTAAATAATTACTCGGTAAAATTAATATAATAAATATTCAAAACCTAATTTTTAAACAATTATTTTAAAAAATTTTTAAAAATATTTTTCCCCTCCTAATTAACCACATTGATTTTCAATTAATTACAAGGCAAAAAAAATTTATTATTTTTTTTATTTTGATTTCTTGAAATCCTACCTTATATTTATTCCTAAGATGGTACGTACAAAAATACATAAAAAAGAGAAAAAGCGTGGTCCTAAAGGAAAATTTCAAGACTCGATGATAAAAGAAGTCTTCAAATTAGCCCGATTTGGACATACAAATCTTGAAATCTGTGAGTTTTACAATATACACGAATCTACTTTCGACAAATACCGACAACTATATCCGGAATTCGATATGGCTATGGAAAAAGGACGCCTTTTAGCTAGTTTAAATGTAGTTGCAAGCCTATACAAACAAGCGATGGGATACGAAGTAGAAGAAGTAACCACAGATACTTACATCGACAAAGAAGGCAATGAAAAAGTAAGAGCAAGAAAGATAGTCAAGAAACACATCCAACCAAGCACCACAGCAGGCATATACTTACTAAAAGTCCGCCACGGCGACAAATGGATGGATGTATACAAACACGAATTCAATTCAATCAACAATATAAAACTAAGCGTAGACCTAAGAGGAATAAACGACGAAGAATTGAAACTAATGGAAAAAATAGGAATGCGTCAGTTAGCAATACAAACACAATCCCTACTATCCAATGACAACAGAAATTGATTCTTTAGAAATGACAAGAACAATTGCTCCTAAGTTACAAAGGATGAAGGAGGCTGTAAGAAACCCTTATATGATAACAAGGGAATTGAACAATAGAAGCTTGTATCATTTCTTAACTTGGGCTTGGGACGAAGTAAGTTCCTTACCATTCGAATCAAATTGGCATATAGAATTCCTTTGCGAAGAATTAGAGAAAGTAGCATATAGAGTAGCAAACAGAGAAGAAAAAGCATACGACCTTATCATAAACATTCCCCCCGGAATGACAAAGACTATCATATGTAGCATAGTATTTCCAGTATGGTGCTGGACTAAATGGCATTGGATGAGGTTCATTACAGGTTCCTATTCCTCTAGCCTTAGTTTACAGTCTGCTGAGTATAGTAGAGACTTAATACGGTCCGACAGGTTTAAGAAAGTGTACCCGGACCTAGACATCAAGGAAGACAAGGATAGTAAAGGGAATTACCAGGTGATAAAAAAAGTTTGGAGACACGCGATGAACAAGCTGCCTGCCAATATAAATGGAGGAAACAGGTATAGTACATCCGTAGGAGGAACCTTAACAGGATTCCATGGAGACATCAATATCTGGGACGACCCTTTGAATCCTAAGCAGGCAGTATCTGATAAAGAAAGGGAAACAGCAAACAATTGGGTGGACCTTACATTGAGTACCCGAAAGACTGACAAAAGAATATCAGTTACCATTGGTATTATGCAAAGACTCCACCAGGATGACCCTTCCGGGCATATCTTAGCAAAGAAGAAAGCAAAAGTTAGGCATATATGTCTTCCGGGAGAAATTCGCAATTACGAGGACAAAGTACAGCCTCCTGAAATGGTAAAGTATTACAAGGACGGCCTTTTGGACCCCAACAGAATGAATTGGGCAGTATTAGAGGAATTAGAAGCGGATTTAGGACAGTATGGTTATGCAGGACAAGTAGGACAGAATCCAACACCTCCTGGCGGTGGTATGTTTAAGGTAGACCACTTTCAAATGCTTCGTACAATACTCAATCCTGTAAACTATGTTCAGACGGTTAGATATTGGGACAAGGCTGGTACTGCCGGAGGAGGTGCGTATACCACAGGTACCAAAATATCTCGTTTAAATACAAACAAAATAGTAATTGAGGATGTAAAGCGAGGACAGTGGTCGAGTGAGGAAAGAGAACGGATAATAAAAGAAACTGCAGAGATAGATGGTCGGAATGTTACTGTTATAGTTGAGCAGGAGCCTGGGAGTGGAGGAAAAGAAAGTGCGGAAAATACAATAAGGAATCTAGCAGGATATGTAGTATTGGCAGATAGACCTACCGGAGACAAGGTGTTTAGGGCCGACCCTCTATCAGTACAAGTGAACAACGGCAATGTTTTACTGATGCAAGGGGAATGGAACCACGATTTGATAGAAGAATTCAGATATTTTCCATTTGGTACCTACAAAGATATAGTGGATAGTTGTGCCGCAGGATTCAATTATTTGATGAACAAAAGAATGGTGAAACGAATTACATAGAAGCCATGGAAGCAATAGAAGTAAAAATAGTAAAAGCTATTCCATATCAATTGTGCCCAAAGTGCAATGGGGATGGGGAAGTATTTGTTCAGAAATACTTTGGAGAAAATACAGGCGGTTCTATTAAAGCTGGGTTGGTTCCCTGTAATGTATGTTTTGGAGCAAAAGTAATACCTATGTTTGTTTTAGATAAAGAAATACAAGAATAAATGGAAAGAACGAAAACATCTTCCAGTATAGAGGCTTTGGAGAAAAGATTACTTGTCTTATCAACCATAGCCAACCGGGCTGGTTTGGCATCCCGCTTAAATCAGCAAAGTTTTGACGGAGATAGACATATATACGAAGCATTAGGTTATCCATTGGAATTAACCTTTGATGATTATTTTGTTAGATACGACCGGCAAGACATTGCAAAAGCTCTTATAGATAGACCGGTCAAGGCTACTTGGCAAGGACCTTTAGATGTTGTAGAGGCAGACGATGACATGGAAACTCCTTTGGAGAAGGCATGGAGTCTTTTACAAAAGAATCTTAAATTGAAATCCGTTTTTTCTCGTTTAGATAAGCTTACTGGAATAGGCCAATACGGAGTACTGTTGTTTGGAATGTCTGATGTAAAAACGGAAGAGGAATGGAAGAATCCTCTTTCTGTAGGCGCAAAACTAATGTATTTGAAGCCTTTGAGTGAAAAATCTGCGCAAATAGAAAGTTATGTTAGTGACACTACCAATAAAAGATACGGGCTTCCTTTTATGTACCGGTTAGAAGTAGAGGAATCTGATAAAGGAGCAACTAAATCCATCCAAGTGCATTATTCAAGGGTTCTTCATATAGTAGAAGACATGTTGGAGAACGAAGTAATAGGTACCCCGAGGTTGAAAAACGTATTCAATCGCTTGATGGATTTAGAAAAGATAGTAGGTGGGGATGCCGAAATGTTTTGGAAAGGGGCTCGTCCGGGGTACGTAGGTAAAGTAGACAAGGATTACAATATCGATACTGTAGGAGAAGAGGAGTTACGTAATCAAATAGATGAATACGAGCACAACCTACGCCGGATGTTAGTCAATCAAGGAGTTTCTTTTGAGTCTTTGGCACAACAGGTAGCAGACCCCTTAAACCACGTAGATATTCAAATACAAATGATATCCGCAGCAACTGGAATTCCTAAAAGAATTTTGATAGGGAGTGAAAGAGGAGAATTATCCAGTTCTCAAGATTCAGACGAGTGGAAAACATATATACAATCAAGAAGAGAGGAATACGCAGAATTGACCATCATCAGGCCTTTTGTAGATAAATGCGTCGAAATGAAAGTGCTTCCGGCACCTAAAGAAGAGTATTCAATCAAATGGGCTGATTTATTTGCGATGTCAGAAAAAGAAAGGGTGGATATTGGTAAAACTCGTACAGAGGCGTTGAAAGCGTATGCCGATTCTCCTATGGCGGAAGCCACTATTCCACCGGCTGCGTTCCTTGAATACTTTGTAGGATTGACTCCTGACCAGATAAGTATCATTGAAGAGATGAGAGAGCAAGCTATTTTAGAAGAGCCTAGAATAGAACCGGAAGAAGAGGAAGAAATAGAACCGGAAGAAGAGGATTTATTAGAAGTTGCTTCTATGGTTGAAGTGTTAGGAGGTAAAGGTAGTGGAATAAAAGGACATAGGACTATTCGTCCTGGGGGAGGTGGTGCTGGAAGAGGCCCGGAAGGGTGGGAGCAATCTTCTATTAATATAGGAGGAAAAACTATGCCTTATTACAAGAATCCCAATTATGTAGGGCCAGAAGGAGGTGGAGTTACTTATTTTCATGAAACTAATGCAAAGAATATTGCTTCTATAGGAAAAAAAGGATTGGATGCTGAGATATCTGGAAGCGTTTGGGCAAATACATCTGCAATATATACTGCTGGGGTAAAAGAAGGATTTAAAGCAGGGGATGTTTTTGTATTCAATGTTCCGAAAAGCTGGAAGAATGACGGAATAGTAGAGATAAGTAAGCAAGGGGTTCAGATTTTTGATTCTGTCCCTTCTACTTGGATAAAAGGGATGATAGACGATAATTAGAAAGAAGATGTGTGAAGTTTGTCAAGACATAGTAGTTAGCACAAAGAAGTTGGTAGTAAATGCAAATGCATACGACCCTACTAGGACTTTGTCGATACGGAATGCCTTTGTACAAGCTCTCAACAAAAGATTCAATCAACTAAAAGGAGACATCATCCAAGCTGTATTGACCGACGATGTATTTGATTTACAGAAGCCTATAACTACATACCAGACATTAAGTACTTATGCTTCCCCCGGTCCTAAAGCATTCCAGTTTGCTTCCAGTGCAGAAAAAGTCAATTTGTTTAGCAAGTGGTTGCAAGGAAGAGTAGATGCTGGTATATTACAAACCAGTACACAACAACAAGTAGGTAAAGCAATCGAAAGTTCTTGGGCAAACATCTATATAGAGGATTCTTACAAGAAAGGAGTTATCCGGGCAAGATATGAATTGCAGAAAAGAGGATTCGGAGTTCCGGGTATGGATGCCACAGGAGGAATTGGAATGTCGATGGCTACTCCTTTACATGCTGACCGATTAGGATTGTTATACAGTAGAGCTTATAGCGAATTAAAAGGAATCACTACCGCAATGGATACTCAAATCAGTAGAATTCTTTCTCAAGGAATAGCTGATGGGGATAATCCGCGTTTGCTGGCTCGAAAGCTCGTCTCTGCAATAGATGGAAGCGGAGCTGGTACCTTAGGTATCACCGACACTTTAGGACGGTTTATACCGGCTAAACGGCGGGCGGAAATAATGGCAAGAACTGAGATAATAAGAGCACACCACAAAGCAACTATCCAAGAATATAGAAACTGGGGAGTCGAAGGAGTAGATGTGCAAGCTGAATTCAGGACTGCCGGAGACGATAGGGTTTGTAGTCAATGTGCAAGTTTGCAAGGAACTATATGGACTTTGGATGAGATAGAGAACAAAATTCCGGTTCACCCACAATGTCGATGTTTTACAATTCCTATACTGCCAGGAGAGGAAGCAGAAGAAAAAACAGAACTACAGCAACAAATAGAAGCTGACCCGGTAGCTAGTCAATTCTATTCAGAAAAAGAAGCTGCTGAGTATTTGAAATTAAGGAAAGAATATGATGCGGTATTTGCAGAGATGCCGGATGATTTGAAAGAAATTATTCGTAAACTTTCTAATGAACCAGGGTCTAGGATATGGGATGACCCTATTTCAAATAAACTTAAACTTTGGGTTCAAGAAAATTATAAAGGAGAGTTTTTTCTTATAGATGATGCGGCTTACGAGTGGATGTCCTCAACCCAGAAGTTAAACCCGCAAGTTTTCAAAGCTGTTGCCCGTTCGGTAGAAAAAGGACTTCCTGAAATGGTGTTCAAAGTAGGAACCGCTCAAGAAGAAGAAGTTTTGCGATATATTGCAGAAAAAGGCCTCGATAAGTTGAAAAACAATTATACCCATTGGAGAGCATTTAATCAAAGTATGATGAATACTTTATATGATAAACAATCTATGGAATTGTTTAGAGGTATGGGGGGCAACGCTGGGGGAAAAGTAGTAAATGATATTTTGAATGCTTATAAAAAACATGGGGAGAATGCATTACAAAGAAATCATCTAATTACAGATAAAGCGCTTGTAGGGTATGCGGATAATTTTATTAGTGCGGATGATTTTTCTAAGGCGTTTGTTAAAGAGCTTTATGAAGATATGACTTCTGCTAAATTAATAATGCGCTCTAAAGTTCCTTTGTCGGATATAATTACTCCAAAAGAATTTTGGTCAGGAATATTTCGTACTGGGATGGCAGGGGAGACGGAATATGTGGTTAAAGGGTATGTAGGTAAAAAATATAAGTTAAGTAGTTTATATGTAGAGATAGTATTGAAAGATGGCAGGACTTTACTTTTTGATTACGGAAAATTGACAATTCGATGAAAAAGAAAATAAAAATAGAAAGAATACCAATTGAACCAGTCACCATAGTTAATGGTGAACCGGTATACAACATGGCTGCGGATGGAATTTCCGGAGATGGATTTCGTTACGCTCGATTAATGAGAGAAGGTAAAGTAAAAGAAGCTGAAGCCATGGGGGAAGAAAGGTATTACAAAGTAAAAGTAAACGGTAAATTTTTGTAATGATGAAAACAAAAGACATACATGTATATTTCCTCCAGATGCCAACCTACGAAAAAAGGGTTGAGACATTTGAAGGAAAGGAATACATAGTAGTCCCGGTGGTGATGATGGTGGAAGGAGTTCATAGAGGTTCCAAAGGGGCTTTATTCCATAGCAAAGAAGAATTAGGAAAGATTCCAGATGCCTGGAACGGGCGTCCTGTAGTTATAAATCATCCAACGGACACGAACGGAACCTATATATCAGCTAATTCTCCTCAAGTATTGGAGCAGAATGCAGTTGGGTATGTGTTTAACACCCATATGAAAGCAAAGAAATTAGTAGCGGAGGCTTGGTTGGATTCTCTAAAATTGCAAGCAGTATCTCCATTGGCATACGAGGCTATCAATACTTCCACAATCATTGAAGTGAGTATTGGAGCATTTACGGAAGCCACAGAAGAGACAGGAACTTGGGAAGGGGAAGAATACAATGCTATTGCTTACAACCTGAAACCAGACCATTTAGCTTTACTCCCTGCTGGGGAAGGAGCTTGCTCTGTAGCTGATGGTTGTGGAATAAGAGTAAACGAAAAGAAAGGAGAAAATAATGAAATGAAGAAAGCGATTGTAATCAATGGAGAAAATTTCAATATCTCTCCGGAAGACTTAGAGGTGTTGAACAAACAAGGAATAAATATTTCCAGATTAGTAGTGGATGAGAGTCTAACTAAATTAGTGGATAGATTGTATTCTGCTATAAATGCAATGGATACCGAAGAGGTTAGTTGCTATGTAGTAGAATTATTTGAAGATACTGTAATATATCGGAAACGCCTTCGAAAAATGGATGGCGAAGGAACCATGTGGAAGCAAGCGTATCAAGTTGCTGATGATGGCTCTATTATTTGGGTAGGTGCCCCTATGCAAGTAGTTCAGAATATTACATACCGACCTGTGCCGGTTGCTCAGGAAGATTTGAAAAGAACGAAAACAAACAAAAAGGAGATTCTAGTTATGGAAGACAACAAATGCACTCCTTGCGTAAAGAAGAAAGTAGATGCTTTGATAGCAAATACTTCAGTTGCTTTACAAGAGGAAGATCGCGAATGGTTGGAGTCACTGGAAGAAGCCCAATTAGATAAATTGGTTCCAAAGACTCCTGCTCCTGCTGTTAATACAGTGGAGCCTAAACCGATAACTAAAGAGCAAGCTTTTGCAACACTTGGAATTAAAAATCCAAAAGAGTTCGAAGAGCAAATGCAATTTGGTTTGAATATCTACAACGCCCAGCGTGCCAAGTTAATTGACAGCGTGGTGGCGAACACTAAAGAAGGAGTTTGGTCGAAAGAAGAATTGGGAACAATGAATTTCGAGACTCTTCAGAAATTAGCAAAATCAGTTACTGTGGACGAATCTGTAGTGGATTATTCAGTATTTGGAAGATTTACTCCTCCGAAGGTTGAGAATACCCCAACAGTTGCCCCAATGCCTTTACCAGGAGTAACTTTAAAACAATCTTAGAAAGGAGGATTAAGTTATGGCAAATACAATTAAATTGAAAAAGTACCTCGACTTACTGGAAGAATATACCGCAACTGCTGCTGTAATTACTCCCGGAATGTTATTGGAGGTAACTAGTACAGGAGCTGTTAAGGCTCATGCAACTGCCGGTGGAAACGTTTTACCTATGTTTGCCCTTGAGGATGAACTACAAGGTAACGGCATCGCTGACAATTACGCAGCAAGTGCAAAGATTCAAGTTTGGGTTCCTCAAAGAGGAGAAGAAGTGAATGCTATTTTGGCTGCAGGACAAAATGTAAGTATCGGAGATTTCCTAGAAAGCAACGGTGCTGGTAAATTACGAGCCCACGGGGCAGATTCTACTGGGATTTATTATCCCAATGTGATTGTAGGTATTGCAATGGCTGCAGTTGATTTATCAGGTTCAGGTGCTGTAGATACCAAAATCCGAGTTAAGATAATCTAAAGAAAGAAAGGAGAAAAACAAATGAATGCAAATGTAGATTTGATTGGACGCGGAGAATCACAAGGTATAGTAGCTGAGCACTTGAATGCGAATGGAGCTCTTAGTATTGGCGCAATGAAACCCTTCATTGACTTAGGTACTGGAAAAGCTTTTATTTCCACATTTAAAGGAGGCGACCCTGCTGTCCCCGCGAATTATGTAGTCTCTATGGTAGCCAATGCTACTTTGAGAAGAGACGAATGGAAAACGTTGGATGATGCGATTCTGAAAATTTCAGAAACCCGTTTAAACGGTATTGCTGACTTACTTGCCAATGGATTAACCTACCAGTTAGGTAATGCAATGGGAACTACCGTTCTTGAATGGCATGACGTTTCTGATGCTTTGAGCGCTGACCTTACAATGGACGGTGTGACAAGAGGACAGAATGACCGTCCTAAATTCCAACACAATTATTTACCTATTCCAATTATCCATGCCGATTATGAAATCAACGCAAGGGTATTGGCTGCTAGTCGTAGTTTAGGTAATCCGTTAGATACCACTTTAGCTGAAAGAGCTGCAAGAAAAGTAAATGAAAAACTTGAAAACATGCTATTCACCAATACTACTTATAGTTTTGGTGCAGTAGATAGTCGTTCTCGTAATTCTATTTACTCCTATGTAAATCATCCGGACAGAAATCAAGTTACGATGACTGTTGCTTGGGATGACAGCGCAAAAACTGCTGCTCAGATTTTAGCAGAAGTATTGAGTTTGAAACAAACTTCGATTGACGCGAAACACTACGGTCCTTGGATGCTTTATATTCCTACCGCTTACGAAACTGTTTTGGATGAAGATTACGATACTACCACTCCCGGAACCACAATCAGAGAACGTATTCTCAAGATTGCCGGTATTAAAGGAGTAAAGGTTATCGACACTCTTCCTGCCAATAACGTCGTATTTGTTCAAATGACTTCTGATGTTGTTCGTTTGATACAAGGTATGGGAATTCAAAACGTTCAGTGGCAAACTGAAGGTCAGTTCATTAACAAATACAAAGTAATCACCATCCAAGTACCTCAGATTCGTTCTGACCAGGATGGCAATTCCGGCGTAACGCATCTGGCTATGTAACTAATGATTCACTAATCAAGTGAATTTTTTAATCAAGAAATAAAAGATGTTATGAAAAGAGTAGAAAAAGAAACCGGAGTATTGAAATGGAGAAAAGAAGGTGGAGGTTCTTTACGTTTTGGGGGAAGAATCATAAAACCTAATGAAGTATTTGAAGCTCGGGCAGAAGAAATTCCTAATAATTTCAAAGATTGTATTGTCTGCCTTTCCTCAAAAGGAGAAATTTTTGAAATAGAAGAAGCTGTAGAGGAGATAATTCCTGTTCAATATTCTTTACAAAAGAATGAGGAAAAGAAATCCCCAACCGGAGCGTATTTATGGGATATCGTAGATGAAAAAGGAAAAGTAATCAACGAAACTCCAATGACAAAGAAAGAAGCAGAAGAAACTATTAAAGTTTTATAGAAATGAATTGGCAGGTCCCTAGTATATGGAGTGGAGGTTCTGTTTGGATAATAGGAGGCGGCCCTTCCCTTACTAAACAATTCAACATCCCGGAAGAAATTGTTTTTGCGGTTAGGCAAGGGACTATGCCTTTTTCTTCTTATTCTGAATACATGAAACCTCTTCATAGTAAACATATAATAGGAGTAAATGTTGCCTTTATGTTAGGGGATTGGGTAGATATTGCTTTTTTTGGAGACAATGGATTTTTTCTAAAATTCAAACAAGAGTTATTGCAGTTTCGAGGAATCAGGGTTTCTTGTAATCCAATGGTAGCTAAATACGATTGGTGCAAGTATTTGAAAAAGGACGGAAAAAAGGCGTCTGGAATTTCTTCAGAACCCGGAATGGTTAGTTGGAATCTAAATAGTGGTGCTGCCGCAATTTCAGTAGCAGCCAATGCCGGAGCAAAGAAAATATTTCTTCTTGGATTCGATATGCAGTTGGATGAAAGTAATCGACAGCATTGGCACAATGCCTACGCACCAAAGAAAGACAATGTAAAGAATAGAAGAACAGAAAAGGCCGGAGGTCCTTTCTCTATGCATATAAGAGGATTTTCTCAAATAAAAGAAGATGCTATTGTTCGAGGAATTGAAATAATAAATGTAAATCCAGAAAGTAAAATAGAAAATTTTCCAAAAATGAATCTTAAAGAAGCTTTATCTTATGGCACATAAAGAACAGATACAATTCTGTCAGGAAGTGAAGAAATGTTTTCCTGAATATTTCAAAGGTACTAAAGTCCTCGACGTGGGAAGTTTAGATATCAACGGAACTAATCGGTATTTGTTTGAGGATTGTGAGTATATAGGAATAGATGTTTTGAAAGGAAAGAATGTAGATATAGTTATTCCAGTTCATGAATACATTCCTATTAGGCAAGTAGATGTCGTAGTTAGTACAGAAATGCTTGAGCACGATAAGTATTGGAAAGCAAGTTTAAAAGCAATGTACGATTTACTTAGGGAAGGAGGGTTGATGTTAATCACATGTGCAACTAAAGGAAGAAAAGAACACGGCACACATGAAAAGGAACCAGAATCTTCTCCAGGAACTTTAGGATATTACAAAAATATTTATTTGAAAGAATTTAACAGACAGTTGCCGGGGCATTTGTTTAAAGATTATAGATTACAAGTAGTAGGAACAGATTTACAGTTTTATGGAATAAAGAAATGAGAAAAGCAGTCCAATATACTGTCATAATACCGACCATGTACTTTCACAATGAAAAGTTACAGAGGATGCTTGATGTATATACGGCAAATCCTTTGATTTACGAAATTTTATTAGTAAACAATAATAAGATACCAGAAAACAATTTGAGTTCGTTAAAACTAAGGAAAATCGGGTTAGGCATTAATCTATACGTGAATCCTAGCTGGAGACTCGGCGCATCCCTTGCAGATACAGAAAATATCATTTTAGCTAATGATGATATCCTTATAAAAGGAGATTTGGAAGAATTGTTAGTGAAAATAAATGAAGTTGGATTAGAAGGAAAAGTATTTGGACCTTCTGCGAATTGTTATAGAAGTAAAGGGTTGTATGAAGGAGATATTGTTATTGAGGCAGGGAAAACTCCTAAAATGAATCACGGGTACGGGACATTCCTAATTCTTACTAAAACTACTTTTTTGAAAACATACATTCCAAAAGACATCAAGGTTTGGTTTGGGGATATGATATTGTATGAGAAGTGGAATGCTTATACTTTTAAAGGGGTTGAGATTGAAACAGCGTTTGCCGGCACTACTTCTAAGATAGATTTAAAAGGAAGAATGGAGTTGGAGAAAAGGGCCTATTATAAAATGAAGGTATGAAAGAGAAATTAAACATAGTGTTAGTATTACAATCCGGAGGAAGATATTCTATTAAAGATGTTCGGTTGCTTGCCTACCATTTGAATAAGTGGAAGGGCAATCTGGATGTAGAGATATACTGTCTTTACAATGAAATGAAATTAGCCTTGAGATTGTTTGATATTAATTTCTTACCTATGGAGTATTTCAAATGGCCGGGATGGTGGTCTAAGATGAATCTTTTCGATCCTTCTTTTGCTATTTCTTCTTTGAAACCCTTCCTTTACTTAGATTTAGATACGGTTATTTTAGGCGATTACAGTAAAATAATTCCAAAGAAAGCACAAAGGAACGAATTTATTTGTTTGCATGACTTTTATCGTCCGTTGAATATGGCTTCCGGAATGATGTGGATTCCAGACACAGACGAATTAGAGTATTTATGGCAAAATTGGATAGTTAATCCCGAGTCTTGGATGAAAATCTATAGAGGAGACCAGGATTTCATTGATGCCACATTAAACAAGAAAACATTCTTTCAAAGTTATACTAGTTTGATAGGTAGTTTCAAACCTCAACCAAAGAAGAAACCTTTGTTAACGAAACCGGAAGATAAATCTATAATTTGCTTTCACGGAAAGCCTAGTATCTATGAAGCAGCTTCCAACATTAGTTGGATATATGAGTATGTAAAATATAGTATCGATGAAGACGAGTAAGATAAATAGTCCTATATTAGTAACTGGTGCAGACCGTTCTGGAAGCGCTTTGATTGCTCGGATATTAGAAGCAAGCAATGTTTCTACAGGAGCCATCAATACTATGTATGAGCATAGGAAAATACAAGAGTTGACATTCCATTACATACGGAAACATTCTGAATCTTTTCCTTTCCCTTCTTTTTCTCAAGTAAACCAAGATTGGAAAGAAAAAGTATTAACCTCTTTCAATGGAGAAGCAATTGAACGGCAGTGGATGATAAAAGGCGCTTGGCTTACTCAGATGTGGCAGACTTGGAATGAAGCTTTTCCGGATGCTCGCTGGATAATTGTAAGGAGACGTTCTGCAGATATTGTAAATTCTTGTGTAAAAACAGCGTACATGACTTTGTTTAAGCAAGAATCAAATAGAAAATTAATTGAAACCAAAACTGAGGAGGAGGCTTGGTTGTGGTGGATTCATAAATACGAAGAAGCTTGGGTAAGTATGATTACCCAAGGCGTTAATTGTAAAACCGTATGGCCGGAAAGAATGGTAACCGGGGACTACCTTCAAATACACGAAACATTAGAATGGTTAGGGTTGGAATGGAATCCAGAGATACCAAATATTATGGAACCTTTGTTAAAGAAAAGTAGGAGGAATTAGATATGGCACTTGTAACAGTAGATGAAGTTAAATCAATTTTAGATGATTCATCGTTATCCGACGTAGTTATTACATCTTTCATAACAGGAGCCTCTGCTATGGTAACTTCTGCTTTAGGCACGGCTACTATTTCTGCTGCCTTACATAAAGAATTAGAAAGATATGTAGCGGCACATTTAATTTCGGTCACAAGAGAAAGGATGGCAAGTAAAGAAGGAGCAGGAGGAGCGTCCATTGAATACACCGGAACTTATGGAATGGGGTTGAGTGCTAGTTCCTATGGACAGATGGCAGTTACAATGGATACCACCGGGAAATTAGCTGCCTTAGGAGGAAAAACGGTTAGCATCCAAGCTATAAAAGGATATGATAGGTAAAAAAGGAGGAATTAAATATGCCAGCAATAGAAGTAGGAAGGTTAAGGTTCAGAAATGTTTTCGTTGGAGATTTGTTCGACGTTACTTTTCAGATTTCAGGGATAGATTTAACTGGGAAAACATTGAGATGTCAAGTAAGGAAGGATAAAGATTCTGAACCTGTTTTAACTTTCTCAGAAGACGATAATTCCATTCAGAAAACAATAGTGAGCACAACATTAACCACTGTTCGTTTCTATAAAACAGCAGATGAAATGGCTAATATTCCTATTTTATCAGTAGGCGTGCGTCCGATTTTGTTATATTATTTTACAGTGGTTATGTTTACAGATGATTCTGATGTAGAAGATATAACCACTATCATTGAAGGGGATATGGAAGTTGTACCACAATTAACACAATTGATATGACAGTAGTACAAGTAATAGAACAAACGCCGCAGCAAGTGGCTGTATATGTACCGGGTCCACAGGGAGAGCAAGGGATTCCTGGATTGCCGGTTTCTGTAAATGAAATAGAACAAGTGGATGGGAACATTACAATCACTACCGATAACATTAACGATACGGAAACTAATCGATTTGTGTCTGATACCCAAATAAGTAGTTGGGACGCCAAGCAGGCAGCAATTACCGGCGCTGCCACATCTATATTGAGTTCTGATTTGACTGCTAGCAAAGCCTTAGTTTCGGATGTTAACGGTAAGGTCGCTGTATCTGCAGTATCTGCTGCTGAATTAGGATATCTTTCAAACCTAACTACAAATGTGCAAACTTTTATAAATCTAAAAGGAGCTGTAAGTGGATTGGCGGAATTAGATGCTAATGGAAAAGTTCCTACAGCTCAGCTTCCTGCATTGGCTATTACAGAAACATTTGTAGTAGCCTCGGAAGTAGCTCAATTAGCATTAACTGCACAGGAAGGAGATGTAGCAATACGAACTGATTTAAGTAAGAGCTATATTCAAAATGGAGGTAGTGTAGGGGATATGACAGATTGGTCTGAATTATTAACCCCTACAGATACTGTATTGAGTGTATTTGGAAGAACAGGGGCAGTAGCAGCCGTGGCAAATGATTATACTTGGGCACAGATAGATAAGACGACTTCTTCTTTAGCAGATATAACCACAAGACCCCATAGTGGATTAACTAATTTAACTAATGATGATCATACCCAGTATGCTTTGTTAGCAGGACGTTCTGGAGGGCAGGTTATCTATGGAGGTACAGGAGCCTCTGAAAACTTAGAACTTTTATCAACTTCTCATTCCGTCAAAGGGGCAGTTATTTTAAGAGGTAGATTAAGTGTATTGAATACTGGTAATAGCGTTTTTATAGGAGAAGGAGCTGGGGCGGTTGATGATTATAATTATAGAGATAATATTGCTATTGGGAAATACTCACTTTTTGTGAATGTTAATACTGGAGGTATAGTAAGCATCGGAGTATCGGCAGCAAATTCAATAACAACCGGGACAAATAGTATTTTCATTGGAAAAGCTGCTGGGATTCAAAATAGAGTAGGGAGTAGCTTAACTAATGTAACAGATTCAATTTTGATAGGATCAGGCGCAAGGTCAAACGCTAATGGAGAATCAAACCAAATCGTAATCGGTCGCTCGGCTATCGGAAATGGAAGTAATACAGCTACATTAGGAAATACGAGTGTAACAGATGTTTACTTAGGAGAGGCAGGCTCGGCGATAGCAAGAGGAAGTAGATTTATCTCCAATGTAGCCACAGGAACAGCTCCTTATTCTGCAACATCAACGACTCTAAATGCTAATCTTAACGCTGATTTATTAGATGGACAACACGGTTCTTATTATTTAGATTACGCTAACTTTACAGGAGCACCAGATTTAACAGCATATTTATTACTAGCAGGTAGAGCAACAGGACAAACAGCCTATGGAGGAAATGCAGCAAGCGAGAATCTAACACTAGGCTCAACAGCACATACAACAAAAGGAAAGATATTCTTTGGAAGTGCTAGTGCTTATGATGAAGTAAATGGTAGGCTCGGCATAGGGACGACGAGTCCGGGGGCGAAGTTGGAAGTTGCTGGCGGTAATATAATCATTGACGGTTCTTATTCAATATTAGGCAATGGTGGGGGAGTTAGGCTAGGAAGAAGTGGAAGTACAACAAAAGGTTTTACACAAGATTTTTCTGGTAATAATTATTCACAAATATTCTGGGGGGCGGGCGTTTATATTACCTCTACACAAACAGACCCTTATGGACAAGAAGCAGTTAATGTTCCAAGAGGCGATTTGTATGTAACTGGCAACGTCGGCATCGGGACGACGAGCCCTAACGAAAAGCTGGAAGTTACAGGAAATATTGGAATAGAAAGAACTAATAAAATTATTTCTCAATATTTAGGAAATGATAGGTCATATATTGAATTTCCTGTAGATAATTCTTTGAAATTTGGAATAAATAATGGAGGCAGTAATATTGAAGCTATCACTATTTCAAACGCAGGCAACGTCGGCATCGGGACGACGAGTCCGAATAGTTTACTACATACTGCCGGTTCGTTTTCTACTTCTTATGTACAAAAAACTGCGCAATACACATTAACTTCTTCTGATTTTACAGTGGAATGTACCGCAAATACTTTTACAATTTACCTCCCGACAGCTATCGGAATAGTTGGAAGGATTTACAATATTAAGAATACCGGCACAGGAGTAATTACAGTAGATGCTTCTGGAACAGAAACAATTGATAGCGCGTTAACTCAAACATTGAATCAATGGGATAATATACAAATTCAATCCAATGGGACAAATTGGATTATATTATAAAGAAAGAAATGGGAATAAGTAAATTTATATCGAAAGTGTGTGTTCAAACTGCAGTGTATTGGGGAAGCCCGGTTAAGGATGGATATGGGACTATGTCTTACGCAGACCCGGTTGAAATCAAATGTAGGTGGACAGATAAAGTTTCCTTAATTAATCAACAAGGAGTAACCCAAACAGGAAAAGAATTGCAAGCGAGCGCGGAAATCTTAGTACTTGAGGATTTAGATTTACAAGGATTCCTTTACTTAGGTTATTTAATGGATTTAGAGCAGTATTATGAAAGTGATGGAGAAAATATTCTTCCTCAAAATATAGAAGGGGCGAAGGAAATTATCTCGGTAAAGAAAGTGCCAATGATTAAATCAACTACAGAATTTGTAAGAACAGTATTTGTGTAATGGAAGGCGGAGCAAAAATAGAAGGATTTGATAATGTTGTTAGTAATTTAAACAAACAGATTGCTAAGATAAAAGGAGTAACAATGGCTGGTTTGATAAAAAGTGCAATTGTTATTCGTAGAGATATGGATATCACTCCTCCTTTGATTCCGGTTGATGTCGGAAATCTTAGAGGAAGTTGGACGGTGGTGACTATGTATGACCAACACGGACCTGCGGTTTTAATAGGCTTCACTGCTAACTATGCTGTATTTGTGCATGAAAATATGATGGCAGTTAATTGGAATAGACCGGGCTCAGGTCCTAAATTCTTTGAAGCTTCCATTAAAAGAAATTCCAAGAAAGTATTGAAAATTATTCAAGAAAATGTAAAGTTAGATTAAGATGAATGCTTGTTCGGAAGATATAAAAGATATGTTGGTGGCTGAAAGTGCTCTTGCCTTAGAATTTGGTACTACCTTATTCATAGGAAGAGAGCCCGCAGAACCTTCAAACGTCGTAACTATATTTGATACTATAGGAGCGAATCCTGAACTGACATTGGATGCTCTTTCTTTTGAGAGGCCTTCAATCCAGATAAGAGTTAGAAATAGCTCGTACACTAGTGGTTGGGAATTTATTCAATCAATCACAAACGCATTACACGGAAGGGCACAAGAAACGTGGAATGGTACGTTGTATTCTATTATCTATGTTTCCAGTGGACCAGCGATGCTAAACTGGGACCAAAACAATAGGGTACATATTATTGTAAACTTTAATATCCAAAGGAGGTAAAAAATGAGCAATGCCGTAAATGGAGTTGGAACAACTTTTGAACGATGGAATGGTTCTGCTTGGGTTGCTATCGCGGAGATAAAGAGTATATCAGGTCCTAGTATGTCAAGGGACACAATAGATGTTACTTCTTTAGACTCCACAAGTGGCTACAAGGAATTCATTGCCGGGTTCAGAGATGCCGGAACAGTGGCTCTTTCCATGAATTACACTCGAGCTGGATACAATGCAATGTTGGCAGATTTTGAAAGTGATGATCTTCAAAACTACCAAATAGTATTATCAGATTCTGTAGCCACTTCAATTGAGTTTGAAGGCTTAGTAACTGAGATGCCGTTGTCTGTAGCAGTAGGAGATGCGATTGGATTAGAAACTACTATCAAGATTACTAGTGCCTTGAGCATTGGGTCTGGAGGAAGTGAATCCCCAGTATAAGTAGAAAGAAAATCTAATCAAGATTTTTAATTACAAAAAAAAAAACAAAAAAATTAATCAGATGTTATTAGATAGAAATAGTTTATTAAAGAAAGAAGATTTATCCGTTCAGAAAGTAGAATTAGGAAAGGATGAATTTGTATTTGTCCGTCAGATGACCGGAAGAGAAAGAGACCGTTTTGAACAATCTTTAATCAAGGAAGAAAAAGGAGCAAAAGGGGCAGTAGAATACAAACGTAGTTTAGAAGATTTTAGGGCAAAATTAGTAGTATGTACTGTATGTGATGAAACAGGCAGTTTATTACTTCGTCCGACTGATATAGAAGTATTGAGTACAAGTATGAGTGCGGCACGTTTAGAGAAAATTGTAAATGCTGCACAGGCTTTGAATAATATTTCAGAACAGGATAAGGAGGAGTTGGTAAAAAACTCAGAAGCCGCCCCGAGCGGCAATTCTACTTCCGACTCTGTAAAGAGTTAGGGTATGCCCATCCGGATTATTTGTTAGCGGATTTAACTTCTAAACAAATAAGTGAATGGTTGGCATACGATAAGTTGGACCCAATAGGAAGTTGGAGAGAGGATTACCGATTAGCATTTATAAGTTCTTTGATTACAAATATAGCTCTTCGTCAATACGGAAAGAAAGAAGCTAAGTTAACAGAGGTTAGTGATTTTATGTTGATTTGGGATGAAGAAGCTAGGAGAAAGAGTAAAGAACAAACGCCGGAGGAAATGAAAGAAATTTTATTGAATCTTGCAAGAGGGTACAAGCCAAAGAAAATGGTTAGAAAACAAAAGGAAACATGAATATAGGAGCACTTACAGCGACATTAGGAGTAGATACCAGCGGGTTAGATAAGGCTGTGCAAAGAATGCAACAGACAGAAGCTTCCATGAATAAATCTATATCTAAGATTAACTCTAAATTAGAGGATACAGGAAAGAAAATTTCTCAGTTTGGAAAAGTAGCTTCTACGTATGTTACTTTACCATTACTTGCTGTTGCTGGAGTTGCTTTTAAAATGGCATCTGATTTGGAAGAGAATATAAATAAAACAGATGTAGCGTTTAAGGAGAATGCTGAAAATATAAAAGAATGGAGTAAAACTACTTTAACTTCTTTTGGTATAGCACAAAGTAGTGCTTTGGAAATGGCTTCTTTATTTGGAGATATGGGGACCAGTATGGGATTAAGTACTGCAAGGGCTGCGGATATGTCAAAAAGTTTAGTAGGATTGGCAGGGGATTTGGCTTCCTTTAAAAACATTCAAATAGAAACAGCGCAAACTGCATTGGCAGGTATTTTTACTGGGGAAACTGAATCTTTGAAGAAACTCGGTATTGTATTAACAGAAGTTAATCTGCAAGAATATGCATTTTCGCAGGGAATTAAGCAGAAGGTAAATGATATGAGCCAATCTGAGAAAGTTATGCTTAGATACAATTACATCTTGAATGTTACTAAGAATTCTCAAGGAGACTTCGCGAGAACTTCAGACGGAGCTGCAAACCAGATGAGAATATTCCAAGAATCTTTGAAAGAGGTAGGTGCTACTTTTGGGCAAATTTTACTTCCTGTATTAACTCCTGTACTTGCAAAGATAAACGAAATCATGCAAGCTATTGGTAGGATGACGGAAAGGCAAAGAACTTGGATAGTTGGAATTGCTTTAGTTGCAGCGGCAATAGGACCGTTGGCGATGGCAATAGGATTTCTCACAAGTACCGTAATTCCGGGAATAATTCTTGCAGGAGGAAAGTTAGTAGCTATGTTTACTGCTTTAAATGCCGTTATAATAGCCAACCCAATGGGAGTACTTGCGATGGCTCTTATTGCTGTTGGAGCAGCTGCTTACGGGGTATACAATAGTATGGGTAAATTGACAGCTACTCAAAAACTAGCAAATGATCTTTCTATCAAAGTCTCTCAATCTATGGTAGAGGAAAAAAGAAATATTGAGAAGTTAATTGCAACGGTTAATGATGATACTGCCTCAAAGGAAAAGAAAAAATTAGCAATAGAAGACCTAAACCGTATTTCTCCCGCTTATCTGGGATTTATAGATGAGGATGCAGTTAGAACTGGTATAGCTCAGAAAGCAATTGATTTGTACATCAAGAGTTTAGAGCAGAAAGCAAGGGCGCAGGCAGCGGAAGAAATGTATGTTGCTTTGGAGAAGGACCGGATTAAATTAATAATGGAATCCGCCAATGCCCAGCAAAGTTTTGGAAGTGTTTTATGGGATACGTTTACTTCTGGCGGGAATGCTATTTTAGGAGCTACCAAACAAACTAGAGAGTTTGCTGCTTCGATGTCAGAAATTACTAAAAACCAAGCATTTTTAAAAGCGGCAATGGAAGCACCTACTCCTACAGCTCCTGATTTTGCTGCACAAGCAGAAACCATAGGTGCCGCAATGAAGAATGTAAAAACAATGAATCTCGCTCAAGTAAATGCGGTTAAAGATAGAGTGAATGAGCAATTATCCCTTGAGAAACAATATACTTCTAATTTACTTCGGGAACAGCAAGAATTGTTAAATGGTAAAGCTACTTTACAAGCTTACCAAAGACAAGGAGAAATAGATGCAGAATTAGAAAAGAATCAAACCAACCTAAAGAATTACCAAACATACCTAAATCAATTAAATACCATGGCAAAGACTATGGGGGGACTTGATACAGGAGGTGGAGGAGGTATTCCTATAATGAAAGAAGCTGACCAATTATCTTCTAAATTATCTTTAATTGGAGAATCCACCAGGACTGCGGTACAATCAGCAAATCTACTTCGTGGAGCGTTTGGAAATATCGCAGGCGATTTAGATGCAGAAAATATAACTTCCCAACTTGCTTGGATAGCACAACAGAATTCAGTGTTAGGAGATTCTTTTGATTCTACTTCCGCGCAATTGTCAGTTTGGACTGCTGAGTGGAAGAGGCTGTTTGATGAAGGGCTCCGGCCTAAGGATAGTGCTTATGATTTCGTAACTAACAAGATAAAAGAATTGAATGGAGAGATTGCAACCTCTTCCGAAGAGTTAAAAAAACTGCAAGAGCAGCAAATGGTTTTCAATAGTTTAAGTAATGCCGCGACTGATATGGCATTTGCTATCGGAGGAGCGATGGCAGGAGCAGGAGATGCTGCACAAAGTTTTGCTGAAATTATTTTAGGAACCGCTCAACAAGTGATTGGGGCTATGTTGAAAGAAGCATTTACCGCTTTATTCTTGCATGGCGCTACAAAAGGATTACTTGGACTTACTGCAGCTGCCATAGGTGTAGGAGCGTTAATGGCCATGTTCCAGCAATCGAAGAAACAAGCAGATTCCGCAGCTCGTTTGGCTGATGGAGGTATCATTCCTCCAGGGTATCCAAACGACACATTCAATGCTAAACTAAGTTCTCAGGAAGCAGTAATTCCATTGGATAGGTTAGGGGAAATGATGGGGAAAGGAGAAGTGAAAGAACGGAAAGTAGTATTCCAAATCAAAGGAAGGACTTTGGAAGCTATAATGGATGAACAAGATAAATACGGAAATAGTTATTAACTATGGCATATGGAGTAAAATATAAGGCAGGTTGGAGTTCTAGAAAAGGGCTACAAGGGTATTTATACATAGATTTGGAAGGGTATTCCGGAGCTGTTACTGACCTTATTTTGAAACATAGCGGGGGAGATGATTTACGTATAGAACAAAATTGGACAGATTGGGAATCTCCTATTTTAGGAAAAACATTGTCGTTTACTTTGGTAAATCATTTTACTGATTTCTTTGAAATTCTTCCTTTACTAACGGCAACAGAAAGAGAGTACAGAGTTAGAGTAGAAGTAATTGCCCCTTCCTCTAAAATACAAACTTTATTCCAAGGATACTTAAATTTAGGTTCAACCAGTCAAAGATACCTGAATAAGCAGTCGATAACGCTCGTAGCAAGCACTTACTTGTCTAAGTTGGATAATTATACCGCTAGCATGGTTGAGACGCTGCAAGACGTTTATTTCATTAATTTGATAGATAGTATTCTTTCTTCCATAGGAAGTTACAATATTCGAGTAAATTGTTCTTTACATGATGGAGGAGGGCTGACTAGCGGGCAAACCTTATTTAACAAGAATGGAATAAATACAGAAGTATTTTGGGAGGACAATGTTAAAAGAAAGAATAATCTAGAAATTCTTCGTATGATATTAACCTCTTTTAATTGTTATATCTATTGGAAAGATGGGTATTGGTATATAGAAAGATTTACAGATATATGGGATGAATCAGTTACTTATGTAGAGTATACTACAGGCGTTACTTATACTGAGGCAAGTACCGGTGCAGTAGTCCCTATTACTCGTACTGTAACCGATGTGCATGATTTAGTTTTCTTGAGGCAATCTCAAACCTTATACATAGAACCCGGATACAAGACAATTCAAATAAATCTAGATTCTGAATCTCATTTGTTGTTGAATTTAGCAAATTCTTTGGTTCTAGCAAACATAGCAAATGATTCCACTGCGGGAGTTTTGCCTGACCCGGATATCAGGGTATGGGAAAAGGATAGCGACATTACTTGGACTCAACCTAGTTCCTTTGGTTCTATTGTAAATGTTTTGAAAGTCTCTCCTATTTTAGATTTAACAAACAATCCAGTTATAGCAGCGTTTGTAACAAGCGAACATTTTCATAGAGGATTGTATACTAAATTTAGAATTTTAGTTGCTGAAGATACAAAATTAGGGATTGAGTTTAAGTACGGTTGTGATGCCAATTTTTCTTTTGCAGCGTCTTACAATGTTTGGAATTTTACTTTACATTGGTATTTAAGAGAAGCTGGGACAAGTAATTTCTTAATATGGAATGATTCATTAGAGGCGTATGAATGGGTAGCTGCTACTACTTCTACAGGCTATAATTCTTTTGAAGTTCTTTCTTCAGCGTTCAATACAGAAGAAAAGACTACTACCTTCAAAGCAACTTTACCAGTAGGAGAAATAGCCGGTTCTTCTTTGGGAGAGAAAACATTTATTTTAGGAGTAGGACAACCGGGAATAGATAGAGTAACTGCTGGGGAAGAGGACGAAATTACAGCTTCTTATTTCGGGGATTTCTTACTTACTGTAACCGATACTTTAGAAAACAACGAAATAATCGGGAATATCAATACATTGTTTTTGAATAAAAAAGAAATTGATATAGATATTGCAGATGTAGCAAATATTAATTATGTTAATGGAATTCTAGGAGGAGCTTCATTAGGGACAAGAACTTCTCTTTGGACAGGTCAAGAATCTACTCCTTTTTCTTTGATGTACCTTTTATTAATAGATAAGTTTAGAATGCACAATGTAAGTAGGCAGCGGATTTCTGCTGATGTTTTTGATGTCCTTACTTTAGAATTGTTTGATTTATTCCAAGACAGTAAACAAAGTAATAAGAAATTTGTTTTAACCGGCTATTCTTATTCTCCTTTGGAAGATGAGTACGAGTTGGATTTATATGAATTTGATACAGATACAGTAATTGTAATAGCATGAGCGTAACCGTAACTATAACAGAAAGATATCGAAATAAGAATTACTATTCTTCTTTGAGGAATCCTAGTAGTAGCTTTGGAGGAGAGGCATTTGTATTACCTTCTTTGAATACCGATATGGTTTCAGAAGGGTCTGTAGAAGATAGATTATATGTAGATACATTGCAACGGTCGATTTTACAAGTTTTAGATAATTTTACATGGAGCAGTCCTGTTGCAAATCTTTTACAATTTACAGGTAATTTAAATGTGGTAGGAAATAGTGCTACTAATTTGTTTTCTGTAAGTAATACAAATGGAGCTATTATAAAAGTACAAGGGAACCCAACAGCAGAAACAGGAGATATTTCTTTCGGGGATATAGATGGACAAGGATTAGGTATGGCGTATTCAATTAATTTTGCAGGTGGAGTGGATACGCATTCATTTCAAGGAAATATGAAAGTGGCAGGGAATATTTTAGCGACAAATGAAATAACAGCTTATTCATCTTCCGATATAAGATTGAAAGAAAATATCAAACCATTAATAAATGGACTAGAATTGAATAGAAAATTTAATCCTATCACTTTCAATTGGAATTACAAGGCAAAGGAATTAAATGGGATTAAAGATGATAGAATAAATTACGGAAACATAGCTCAAGAAATATCAGAAACCAATCCTGAATTAGTGCATTCTATTTACGGAAATTATTTGGCGTTGGATTATAAACAAATGATACCAATACATACCGCAGCTATAAATGAATTAGATAGCGAAGTAGAAACATTAAAGAAAAGAGTAATTGAATTAGAAAATGAATTGTTTAATTTAAAAAAGTGAAATTATGATTGTAAATGCAAAAGGGAACGTATTAGTTCCTAAGTCAGAAAGTAACGGACATGTATCCGTAGAAATTTTCGAAAGTGCTGCTATAATGGCAAAACATGTAGCTACTCCTATGCCAGAAACAGAACCTGATAGGCTTAGTATGTATGTTGGAACTAAATACACTGATGCTCAAGAAGGCGTTGTGGATTTAGGAGGGTTGACTTTGAAAGAAAAACTTCAAGCTATTCTTGAGCAAGTGGTAGTAGCTTTGCTAAAAGAGAATTATAAAAACCTTCCGAGAACGAAGTTTGAAAACAGTGATTGGGTGTTGAAATAAAGAGTAAATGGCTCTCCCAGAAACAAATATCACAACTGCTTCGGTAGGAACAGCGATTGGAAGTGCCAGTCGTAATGTAGGGGTATTATGTACTGCCTCTAGTATAAATCAATGGAGTAAGAAGAAGCCTGTACGGCAGCACGGCAGTCCTAATTGGTGGGAATATACTGCGGCAAATGTATTGTATAGTATTCTTACTTCTCCATTGACGAATGGATTAGATGATTTAGCATATACAGCAGATAGTTTCTGGACTTATTTAAGACCTAGAGGTGATTATGGGACTTATCCGTTAGAAGGTTTCAGGTTAGGGGATTTTAGGGGGTATGAACACACTTCCGTCCCAACTATAAATGTAAATACGTATCCTTCGGGAAATATAAGAGGTTTAGGTAGTCAGGCATGGAATCAAATTATCAATACAGCAAGTGCAGGGATAACTGTTTCCGATATGGGTATTTCAACTTATTACTTTGGAATACTTATCGAGTGGGGGGCTTCGTGGGAGAACAAATATGTACAGACTGTAGCATCCACATTGGCTAGTGGGGCGGTTGCTATTCCATTTGATTATCATATAACACCGTTTAGTTCATCTTATACTGGAGATTATCGCTGGACTGCCTTTATAAGTTCGCAAGAGATAACAAATGGAGAAGCGGAAAGATGGCAAACGTTATCTGCGGCTCAAGCAGCACACACAGGTGAAGTGATTATCATCACACCAGCACAATCAACAGGAATAAGCGGTTTGAATAAAGGGACTTTTAATAATAATTTATCTATTGTTCCTAGTTCAACAACAATCAATATCAGTTGGGAATGGAAATCTCAAGGAAGTATAACTGTTAATGTGACTCCGGATGCTATGGCTACTACATCTGTGGCAGGCGATACGGGTGATGGTATTTTTATAACAGTAATTGCTGGAGCAACAGCAACAGGCGATTATACGCTTACGGTTCAAGCATCATCAGAGAACACAACAGGGCTTCCAAGAAGCTGTAAAGTAACAATAACAGATACTTGGGGGGAAGCAACCCCAGTAGTAATAACAATAACACAAATGGCAAATCCGGTATAAAGAAAGGAAAAACATTATGAAAACATTATTTGGAATTTTAGTAATTGGATTCATTATAGGAACAGGAGTTGTTCTCTATATGAAAAGTAAGAAAAAAGTAGAAAAGAAAGGGACTAGTTCTGGAACAACAGGCAGCGGTTCAAATGGAAAAAAGGACTTGAAAAACAGAGTATAAATTTTAAAAAATCTAATCAAAGATGAAAAACATTGAAGCACAAGCGCTGCTACAAGATGCAGCTAAACTAAATGGATTGTCCGGATTTTCTTTTGTTTTAGGAATAGCAAAAGGAAAAGCTCTTTTGAAGCAAGAGCAGGAAGTTTTGGAAGAAATGGTAAAAATCTCTAAAGAATTTGAAGAATACCAGACGGAAGCCCGTGAGGTAAATAAGAAGTTTTCTTTAAAGGACGAAAACGGAGATGCTAAAGTTAAAACCATTAATTACAAAGACGGACAACAATTGCAATTTTTTGACCTTGACCCTGAAAAGGAGGATGAAAGGAAAAAAGAGATTGCTAAACTTGAGAAAAAACACAAGGCTTTAATCGAGGAGCAAAAAGAAAAAGAAAAGAAATATCAGGAAGCACTTCAAGAGGAATCCACTTTGAAGTTGCAAGAGATTTCAGAAAAGCAGTTTCCTAAGGATATTACAGTGGAGCAAATGGAAATAGCTCTTAAGTTTTTTAAGATAAAGGAGTAAAAGTGATGGGAAAAGAAGACTTTGAAGTATGTGATTTAAGAGATGAGATTCATTCTATTCAACAGTCTTTAGCAAAGACAAGGAGGAGTATTCAGTCGTACTCTTCCTATGTTACTTTATTAGAAACTGTATGGGATAACATAGAAGCTCTATTGTTTTTCAAAGATAAGGAAAATAACATTATAAGGGTCAATCAATATTTCTGTGATGTTTTAGGAGGAGAAAAAAATGACTTTCAAGGAAAGAATGTATTGGAGTTGATGGAAAATAAAATACAAGCAAGTAAGTATGCCCAAAATGATTTGAAAGTCTTTTTAAAAGGGGAACCTTTATTAGGTAGAATTGAAAAACTATTTGACACTAACATAACTTTGAGAACTGACAAATTTCCTATAAAGAATGAAAAAGGAGAGGTACTAGGAATTCTGGGGTTTTCAGTAATACTTAAAAAAGATGCAGATTGAAATTCAGAGTTTACTAGACAATCTAGTTGCGGATTCCCAAAGGATGGCAACAGGATTAGACCGATTATCTCGTTATACTAATGAAAACATAAGTAAATTACAAAGAGAAATCGTTGTAATTTCTAAAGATTTGGAAGCTTTACGAGACCAAGAATGCCCTAGAGATAAGGTAAGTATGAATGAATTCTTAGAGAACGAACGATTAAAAAGAAAAGAAAAAGAGGAATTAGAAGTGGTTAGAATAATAAAGCAACAAAAATTACTTTCCGCAGCAGATGCTCCTCGTAAATGGAAGGAAAGGATTGTTTGGATTGTTGCAATTCTAAGTAGTCTGATGACTTTGATTTTGGGGTTAGATAAATTGTTAAACTAAAAAATAAAGAAAAATGAAAAAGTTAAAAGAAAAGTTAATTGAATTGTGGGGGATTATCTATGCTTATTTACTAGCACATGATAAAGTATTTCATTTTGTTATCGGGGGAGTGGCTGCTTTTTTAGGATTCTTGTATTCTCAGTTAGTTTTAGGACTAGCAGGAATCCCTTGTTACGGAGTTTCTTTGGTGTTTGGATTAAGTTTTGCTGTATTTTTAGGTATACAAAAAGAAGTTTTAGATAAAATACAAGGACGAAAATTTGATAAGTTGGATTTACTTGCTACTTGCGCCGGAGGAGTTTTAATGACTTGGTTTCTTTCTTTAGGGGGTTGATATGAAGAAAGTTTCTTTTGATATTAAATTTAGATTTGTTATTACTTTTAGCAAGGTAATGGCCCTTCTTCTTCTTATTGCAGTTTACTTGTTAAAAGATGCTGCATTAATGACATTTTCAATTCCATTTATTGTAGGATTGATATTAGGAAAACAATTTTTCGACGCATATTTCAATTCTCCAAAAGGAGTTCCTCCAATAGTAGATAATCAAATTTCAGATAAAAAAGAAAAAGAAGATGAAGATATTACTTGATAATGGGCACGGAAACAATACTGCAGGTAAAAGAAGTCCGGTATGGAGGGACGGAACTCAATTATTTGAATTTGAATTCAATAGGGATATCGTGTCTCGAGTACATTTCGGATTGGCTGCAAAAGGAATAGATTCAGTATTTCTTGTTCCTGAATTGTATGATATTTCCTTAGTGGAACGAGTTAAACGAGTAAATACGATTGCAAAAAAAGAAAAAGCTATATTAATTTCTATTCATGCAAATGCAGGAAGGGGTACCGGCTGGGAGGCTTTTACTTCTATCGGAGAAACAAAAAGTGATGCTATTGCTACTTTACTGTATATAGAAGCTATCAAAAAATTGAAAGATTTATTTCCGATTAGGAAAGATATAGTGGATGGGGACTTTGACAAAGAAAGTGATTTCTATATTTTGAAAAACACTATTTGCCCAGCGGTACTAACAGAAAATCTTTTCATGGATACTGAGAAAGATTGCCGTTTCATTATGTCAGAGGAAGGAAGAAAAACAATTGCGGAAATCCATATAAATGCCTTACAAAAGATGTTCCCATGAAAACAAAAATAATAACCGTATTGGTATTAGTATTATGGATTGGGTCTTTGATATTTGTTAGAGATTATACAATCCGTACTACTCAACCGGATATAGAAATTAGATATGATACTATCAAAGGAGATTCTATTCCATATCCGGTAGTAAAATATAAGCCTGTACCTTTTTACCGAGATACAGGAAGCACGAAATGGAAAACTCAAAAAATTGATACAGGAGCAATCTTGATTGATTATTTTGCTAAGTATTTTTACCACGACACGTTAATAAACAATGAACATGTATTTGTAGCTTTGCAAGATTCTATTTCTGAGAACAAGATAATATATCGACAACCTTCCATACATTATTTTCCTACTTACATTACTAAAACTATAACTATTGCTTCTCCTACTACCGGACATATATATCTAGGAGGGCAAATAAGCCGTTTTAACGAACTTTCTTTTAGTTTTGGTATCTTATATTTAAACAATAAAAAAACGGCTTACAAAGCCGCTTTCAATCCATTTCAAAATTACTACGAATTAGGAGTGTTTTACAAAATTCGTTAATCTCCTATGTAGATGGCTGGGCTGTTTTTCATATATTCAACAGCCTCTAAAAAACTATCCATAGGAACATACGTTTCTTTTGCTCCATGAAGGATTTCAATCCTTTTCTTTTTTGCGCTATACCTCCAGAAAGAATCTGGTACTTCCGGGGCTTTTCTTATTTCAAGAATAACTGCAATAAAGATAATCACACAAAGAATAATTAATAATATTAATACTGTTTTCATATTAAGATGATTTAATGTTTTGTTTTGTTATTTTAATCAAGGCATCATCAATTTTCTTAATCCAATCTTTTCGCCATCCTTTATCTATTTGTTTCGCGTTTTCTACAGTTTTTATACTGTGGAGAACGGAACAATGATTGTTATTAGTTTCTCTTCCTGCTGCACTTTTGCTACCAAGGTTTAGTTTTACATATGCATAATGAAACAGTTGCCTAGCAAATACAATGTTATCTTTTCCTCTTGGGCCTTTTATTTGTTCTAAAGACACATCAAACTTTTCTTTAATAATGTCGTACAAAGAATCTACATTTGTTTGAGTGTACGTGTAGTTTGGGTTTTTGTAAAGCACTAATATATCATAAAGATTGTAATTGATACGTTTTAATTCTTTAGGATAGAGGAAATCAGGAAGCCATCTTTTCTTTGATATTCGGGTCCACCCCATAATCTTAGGGGAAAGAGGCACTGCAGCTTTCTTCGGAACTTGTATTACGTCGATAGTTACTAAACATTTCTCCATTTTATTGAATTTTACTGATTCCTTTTTTTATGGAAACTTCAAAAGTTTTGTCCGCGTATACAGCTAAAGTGGGTTCATGGGTGATGATAATGAATTGTATGTTTAGTTTCTCGCTTACTTCTTTTATCATCAAACTAGCTTTTTCTTGATTGTCGACAGAAAGAAATCTCATCGGCTCATCTAATACAATGACATTATCTGTTCTAGGGTATTCCATGCTCCAGCTAGCAATTCGGAGAGCGAAAGCAGCTACATCAACTGCTCCTCCTCCGGCGGCAGAAAAAGGGTCTGTTTTGTTTCCTTCTCTTTCAAAATACAAATCGCATTCTGTTTTGTTTCTTCGCTCTACAAAATCAACCACTAATTTATACGGGTCATTGAATACAGCTTCTAACGCAAGGCTAGTAATATCAGAAATATGGAAGGATAGTTGTTGTTGTGTTTTCAATCCTACTTCCTTAACTATTTCTCGAGCCCTTTCATGTTGCCTCAAATCTCGTTTTAGTAAACGAATATCTGCTGCCAAAGTATCCGCTGTATTTTCTATTTGAAGTTTGCGTCCTTTTTGTTGCTCGAACCTATTCCGAAGATTTTGTAAACTTGCCATATTAATTCATGTTTTCTTCCATTTGCTCTTCTAAATCTTTCAAGCGATTTACTATTTGGGTATTTAAAGTAGATGCTTCTTCTTTCCATTTAGAAAGTAAGGTTTCTAATTCAGCCGCGGAAGAGCAATTCCATTTTTCTTTAGCTTGTTGCATCAATGTTTGCTTAGCTCCTTCTAATTTAGAAATCTCAGTTTTTGCCTCATCGATTTCTTGTTTCAATTGTAATAAATCTTGTTCTGTCATGATTCTATTGCATTGTAAATTATATCCATAATACTTTTCTTAACTGTATTGGTTTGTTCAAATACTTTTAGATTCTCTTTGAAGTCAAACCCAATTTTCCAATCTTTATCTAAAGTAGAGATGAAAGCATCAATCCTTGCATCTCTTTTTTCAATTTCTTCTATATGTTCCCGGCTTATAACTTCTCCTTCAATAGGGATGAATACTTGTTTAACTGTATTGGTTCTTGCATAGTATAAGTAAATACTTGGTTGGAAATCTATTTGTTTTGCCGACTGCCTTGTTAGGCTTCCGGGATTGACCAGCAACTTTCCTTCATGTTCCTCTACAAAGCTTTGGTGGTTGTCTCCGGTAAGAATTAAATCAAATTGAGGGTATTTTCTCAATAAAGTAGAAGCCTTAGGGGAAGTACATCCCGGCCAAGGTTCTTTTCCTTGGTAATTCATAATGTGCCAAACAGCAACCTTTCTTCCTTTTATTTCAAAACTAACTTCTTCTAATATAGTATCGCAGTGTCCTCCTTTTAGAATAGCAAGTACCCCGGCTACATATAGATTATACATACCGGATTTTTCTACTAATTCCATTGAATGTTGTGGAAGGTCATGGTTGCCATATATAGAACGGAATTTCTTTGGGAGGTTTTTGATAGTAACTGATAATAGATTTGGACTAGGTTTCCAATGATGGAATAAATCCCCTCCATGCCAAACGTCACAATCATATTTCTTTTGTAATGTGGATACGAAACCAACAGCTTTCCACTGGGCTTCCCAGAAGTCATCTAACCGACAAACCGGTTGGGTTTCCCTCAGATGCCAATCTGCTGTTAAGATAGCATCTGGAGTTTCTTCTTTCATCAGATTAGTTCTTTGCATTGTTTTTTAATTTGGTTCCACATAAAGGACAGGTGCTAGGCATATTTTGAGTGAATTGTTTTTGCATCCTATTTAATTTGCTTTTTTGTTTTTCAAATTTTTCTTCCGTTCTTTCTAGATTATACAGAAATAAATCCAATTCTTTGATTTCTTTCTTATAAGAATCCTTGGCAGGGAGTAATAAAAGGATAGAATTTACTTCCTTTTCATATTTTAGAATTTCTTTGGCTTCAAGCAATTGTTCCTCTTTGTATTCTAAAGAAGCGATGAAAGTTTCTATTCTTTCTATTCTCTTATAGATTTCTTGTTCTGTTTGCATCAATGAAAGGATAGAATTTACTTCCTTTTCGTATGCTAGTAAATAGGAATAAGAATTGATTTTTCTACTAATCTCATCTAAAGAATTAAGAAGTATTGTGACTGCGCGGACTTCATTGAATTGCCGAACCATATCTTTTTCCATATCTTCCAATACCTCTAAATCAACTTCAAACTTATCTAAGTATTCAAATTTACTTAGTAGGGTTCTTTGGGTTATTTCTGCATTTTCTTTAAAAGTAGTATTGGATTTGATTTCCCGGATTGCTTTGTCTATTTTTTGAGAAGCTTTATCGATTACTTCTAAGTTTGCAATTCGATTGAAATGAGAAGCAACAGTCCCTGACGTTTCCGATAAAAGGAAAGGAGCATCTAATTGCTGTTGTAAGTTGGTTTCCTTTAGATTTAACGCATTATCTATTTCTTCTGGTATATTGGTACCGAATGCCTCAAAAACTATAGGAGACGCTCCGTTTAACCCATTTATCAAACTATATTGATTTTTACTCCCTTCTTTCTTACGGACAACAGTAGCTTTGTTCGTTTTCAACGTCACTTCAGTTACCCCTCCCCAAGTAGAACAAAAAGCATCTCCGGAAGGTTTATTGGTGGCAGCCCATTTAAGGGCTCTCAGTATTGCTGTTTTTCCTGAATCACTTGTCCCTACAATTACATTTACTCCTGGTGAGAATTGCAATTTAGTATTTTTGTGGGACTGGAAATTTTTTATTTCGATAGATTGTATCATGTTTTTTTAAGGTTAATCTATATGGGAAGCGATTCGTAATCCTATATAACAAGACCATGCTATGTTAGTAAGTAAAGTCACTAAATTAGCTTCCTTTACATATCCTGTATTTTCTCCTAAAAAAGTAGAAATAAGAATAATGACACCTACCCCTACTATTCCCAAAAATAATTCTTTACTAATCAATACTATTTTTTTCATCTTTTTCTTTTATTATACAAAAATTTAAAAATATCGGCGACAATACTCAGCAATCAACAATCCATCTGCATCTTTGTGTTTTCGGATTTCTTCTGTAAATTGGGGGAATAAACGACAGCCGATATCACAACTATCTTTTTTCAATTGCTCGCCTTTGCTTCCGTTAGGTAAGAGTATTTTTTGCCATTCTTTACTATCTAAATATTGATAAGGAACTCCATTTCTTTCTATAACAATCAAAGTGGCTTCTAAGGCTCGCAAAGCAGAAATAGTAGCAGCAAACCTACCTGGGTTGACCATTGGGCGTTCTATTAAACAGAAAATTGACTGAGGATGGTATTTTCTAATCATATCCTTCATTAAAGTATCAAGAAGCAAGAAATCTACTCTAGAAATATTCCCTTTTTTCTTAGTGTAGTTTTGTTCTGATTTAATAGGAGTGAGAAAGAATTCAACCTCATTGTTGTAAATAACAGCAATAGTGCCGCTAACTCCATTATCTATACCTATGTAAAGTTTATCTTGGATGTATTTATTTCTAGTTCGCTCCATTGTCTATCTTGGATGTATTTATTTTTAATTCTTTCTTTTACGTTTCCATTCTTTGATGTCTTCAAAAAAAGTAATGATTTTTTCTGCTGCTTCAAATTTACCAGCTTTAAGATTGTTGTTTATGGCGATTTGACTTAAATCTTGTAGAATCTGCGTATCCATATCTACATCACTTAAAACTAATTTTTCAATAGCTTCAGCATTTTGTTGCCGGTTTACGTTTTCTTTCAATTTATGTTTATTCATAAAGTATCTATCGCTCTTTACTTTTCCTAGGAGTTTCGAATCTGGATTCTATATCTTCCCACAAATCAATTACTTCTTCTCTCAATACTTTTTCAAGCCCTTGCTCTTCCACTGCTTTCACGGCATCGTCCTTACTAACGCCGAAGGATTCCCCGCCTACAGTGTATGTAGTATTTTTAGAATAGTCTTTGATGAATTGGAGGTTTTCGCGGATGTCATCTATTCCGTAGTCAAACTTAATAGTTAAAGGAGCTGTCCGGTAAGGCTTCCAAATGGAACTTTTATATACTTCCACAATAACTTCAATTCCAACTACTCGACTAATCTCTTTCCCAGCTACTTTTTTCTTTTCTTTGATTTTTGAAGGGGAACTGACCCGAAGACGTAAACTGGAATAAAACCCTATAGATTCCCCACCAGGACTAACATATTTTTGTCCGTAAGGGCCAGCATCTACATTAACTCGTACTTGATTGCTACAAACTAATAAATAATTTTTTTGGGTTAGGATACGGGCAGTTTTTCTCAATTCTTCACTGAATTCTTTAGCTCTCCTCATTCCCATCTTATCCCCATCATCATTGGTCATTTCAAGATTTGTAGACAAAGCAGCTAAACTATCTGCGAAAATAGCATTGATTGCAGTTTTGTTTTTTATTTCTGGTTCCCATTCTCGAATAGCTTTGAATACTTCCGGTACCGTATCAGGGCGAGAGTAACTTTCTTTTTCTAAATCAAATCCAAATAGTTGTGCGAATTGTTTATTCAATCTACTTTCTGGGTCGTGAAACATAATACGTCCTTGTTGTCTTTGGATTGCCCCGGCTATTTCGCTAAGAAGAACAGTTTTCCCACTACCGCTAGGACCGAAGATTTCTACAAGAATTCCAGCAGGTAAGCCTCCTCCTCTAATACGGCCTCCAGAAATAGCTAAATCTAATAAGGTGGACCCTGTACTTATCATTGTTTCTGTGGTCCCAGCATACTTCATTTCTGATTTCGGAACTACTGCAGATACTCTTTTCTTAATCTGGGAGGTTAATGACTTTTCTTTTCTTATCATAATTCTGAGAAAATTTGCTCTATTACTTCTTTTGATACTCCTTTACCTTCCATTTCTTTCATAACAAAAGTTTTGAAATTATTGTATTCAATGATGGAGCTGGAATCTTTTTCTTTCCATCCGGCACGGATTTGAACAATTGCTTTTTCTTTTAATCGAATCAATGGTAAGTCTTTCTCTAACAAACGCACTTGACGCGCCAAGGCTTCTCGAATTAAGTAAGATTTACTAATACCTTCAATCATTCCATACAGAGCAAGGTAAGAAACAATTCCGTAAGGGCATTGAGCCCCTACGAAATTTGTTTGCTGTTGTTCTTCGTCTGTTTTTGTTTTACTTCTAAAAAATCGCATGGTTATTTTATTTTTTTGCATTTTCATCATCGCAAGCATCCCATACGGCACAGGAATCACATTCATCATACATCTCGGTGTCTACCCCGAATTTAAATCCGTGAGGACATTTATTTTTTGAAGATTTTTTCTCAGGCTCAGGGGCAGGTGGGAAAGCTGTTTTCTTTTTGCGAACTGGTTTAGGAGCTTCCTCTTCCTCTTCCTCTTCCTCTTCCTCTTCCTCTTCCGGCTCAGGAGTAGGAGCTGGTTTTCTTTTGCGAGCTGGTTTTTCCTTCTCATCTTCTTCCTCTTCCTCTTCCTCTTCCTCTTCCTCTTCCTCTTCCTCTTCCTCTTCCTCTTCCTCTTCCTCTTCCTCTTCCTCTTCCGGCTCAGGAGTAGGAGCTGGTTTTCTTTTGCGAGCTGGTTTTTCCTTCTCTTCTTCTTCCTCTTCCTCGGT